>Ga0256839_1000744_pt1 | contig 41673 bp, 33 predicted proteins | sample 354166metaG_FD_185968 | JGI IMG/M metagenome (GOLD analysis project Ga0256839, IMG submission 185968) | Hydrothermal vent microbial communities from Mid Atlantic Ridge, Atlantic Ocean - 354-166 | ecosystem: Environmental > Aquatic > Marine > Hydrothermal vents | place: Atlantic Ocean: Mid...
GCTGCGGTAACGGATCATAGGTGCACGCCTTTTCTTGGCCAGGGAACATTTTTCGTGCACTATTATACCCTCTGATGAACCTGTTTCATGTATGTTTCAACGGGTTATGCTTTTTGAGGAGGCTCTAAATACCTGACTGTTTATCCTGGAGTCTGGCGGCAGCTGCTTTATGGTACTTCCTCCTGCTCAACCCCTTCCTTCTCCACTGGCATCAGATCTGTCTTGCTTACCCCCAGCGCCAAGGCTGCAGAGCTCGCAACATAGATAGATGAATAGGTCCCTACAATAACCCCTATCAGCAGTGCAGTAGCAAAACCATGAATAAGTTCACCACCAAACACAAACAGCGCCAGCACTACAAGCAGGGTGGTAAATGAGGTCATCAAGGTACGAGCCATAGTCTGGTTGATGGAGATATTCATCACCTCAAGGGGGGTGCCGGTACGCAGCTTGATAAAATTCTCCCGGATACGATCAAAAACAACAATCGTATCATTGAGCGAGTAGCCGATAATCGCCAGTATCGCCGCCAAGACCGTAAGGTCAAAATCCAGCTGCAACAAGGAAAAAATACCCAGCGTGAGAATAACATCGTGAACCAGGGCAGCAACAGAACCAACAGCAAAGCGATATTCAAACCGGAGTGCAACGTAAATGAGCACACCGATAAGAGCATACAGCATCGCCAGTCCGCCATCGTTGGTCAGTTCATCACCAACCTGTGGTCCAACGAACTCCACCCGGCGCATCTTGATATCACCAACCCCCTCCTGCTGTTGCAGGACAGTCAGGATCCTGGTACTCAATTCAGCGCTGTTAAGCCCTTCGCGGGGTGGCACCCGTACCAGCACTTCACGCGAGGTTCCAAAGTGTTGCACAACAGCATCATCGAAACCTGCGCTGGCCAGCGTCTCGCGCACCTCAACCAGTTCAGCGGGCTGAGGATAACCCACTTCGATAAGGGTACCACCGGTAAAATCAATTCCCAGATTCAATCCCCGCACAAACAGTGATGTAAGGGAAATAACAATAAGCACTACCGATATCGCCACTGCGACCTTGCGCACCCCGAGGAAATTGATTTCGGTGGTTTTGTTGAACAGCTGCATTACCCGCCCTCAAATAGACAGTTTACCAAGACGCCGTTTCCGGCCATAGACCAGGTTTGCCACCGCCCGCGTAACCATGATAGCGGTAAACATCGAGGTGATAATCCCGATTGACAGGGTCACGGCAAAACCCTTGATGGGGCCGGTGCCAAATCCGAACAGCACCAGCGCCGCCAGCAGAGTGGTGATGTTTGCATCGGCGATGGTGGAAAATGCCTTGGCATAGCCAGCGTTGATACTCGACTGCGGTGTGTTGCCATTACGCAACTCCTCCCGGATCCGCTCGAAGATCAATACATTGGCATCCACCGCCATACCCACAGTAAGCACGATACCGGCGATACCCGGCAGGGTCAGGGTAGCCTGTAGCATGGACAACACGGCAACGATAATCACCAGGTTAAGGGTCAGAGCCAGGTTGGCCATCAGGCCGAAACCACGGTACCAGAGCAACATAAACACCAATACCAGTACGAAACCGATTACGACCGAACGCACTCCCTTGTCTATGTTTTCCTGCCCGAGACTGGGACCGATAGTCCGCTCCTCTACGATCTCAATGGGGGCCGCAAGCGCACCGGCACGTAACAGCAGGGCAAGATTACGGGCTTCACGAGTATCATCCAGACCCGAGATCTGGAAACGCTTCCCAAGCTGATCGCGAATTGTGGCAACATTGATGACCTCTTCCACCTTTTTCCGGGTCTTGACTGGCTTGCCATCAACAATCCGGGTCTCACTCTTGAGCTCAATGAATACCACCGCCATGGACTTGCCAATATTGTCCCGGGTAGCATTGCTCATCATGCGAGCACCCTTGCCGTCAAGAGTGATAAATACCGCTGGAGAGCCGGTCTGCTGTTCGATACCTGAGGAGGCATCGGTGATGTAGTCACCCGTAATAATAACCTGCTTTTTCAGCAGCAACGGTCTGCCGTTACGCTCATGGTAGAGACGGGAGGTTGGTGGCACTCTCCCCGCCAGAGCGGCCTGCACGTCGCCCCGCTCGTCAACCATGCGAAACTCCAGAGTCGCTGTGGCGCCAAGGATCTCCTTGGCTCGGGCAGTATCCTGAACACCCGGCAACTGAACCACTATACGCTCCTGGCCCTGCTGCTGGATCACTGGCTCCGCCACACCCAGTTCGTTTACGCGATTACGTAACGTAGTAATATTCTGCTGCAGCGCAAAACGACGAATTTCACGCTGCGCCGCTTTTTGCAAACCGGCGAGCAGATAGTAACTTCCATCACGCTCTTCCCGGGTAAATTCAAGGTCGCTATAGTCATCGTTGTCACGCAGCAGTGTATAGGCCGAATCCCGCTGTTGTTGATCGCGGAATTTGACCTCCACACGGTCACCTTCACGGATGATGGTAAGGTAGCGCAGTTTCACCTCCCGCAATGTGCCGCGGAAATCACCAACATAGCGCTCAAGCGCTTGGGTAAGAGCGGTTTCCATATCCACTTCCATGAGGAAATGCACACCACCTCGCAGATCGAGGCCCAGATACATTGGCGCTGCATTGAGTGAACGTAACCAGCCAGGAGTGGCCGGGGCAAGATTCAGTGCTACGGTATAGTTTCCACCCAATACATCCCGAATCAAATCGTAGGCTTTGAGCTGGATCTCGGTATCGGTGAAACGCAACAGCATATGCTGTTCAGTGTACTCGACACGCAGGGGAGTGATCTTGTCCTGCTCCAGCACATTGAGTACCTTTTGATGGACCGTCTCGTCTATCTGGGCACTACGTGCTGGCGAAATCTGTATGGCGGGGTCTTCACCATACAGATTTGGCAATGCATAGATCACTCCGGCGATCACAATGACCGCTATCAGCAGATATTTCCAGAGAGGATACTGGTTCATCATATTGGTTTTTTCTTACGCCTCTTTCAGCGTTCCTTTTGGCAATACCGCAGTAACCGCATCTTTCTGGACCTTAACCTGCACATCCTCGGCGATCTCCAGACTGACAAAACTGTCGCCTACATTGGTTATCTTGCCGCCTATTCCTCCGCTGGTAACCACTTCGTCACCTTTTGCCAGTTCTGATATCAGTTTGCGGTGTTCCTTGGCTCGCTTCATCTGCGGACGGATAAGCATGAAATAGAACACGGCAAACAGGATAATAAGGGGCAACAGCCCGGCCAGTGGACTACCCTGACCGGCGGCAGGCGCGGCCTCGGCCCATGCGTTGGAGATAAAAAAGCTCATCTTTACATTCCTCTTGCTATTGACTCACGAAATTCTTGCATTATGACACAGGCGCAGCGGTTTGCGCGCGTTTATGATAAAACTGTTGTACAAACTCATCCAGGCGACTCTCAGTAATCGCATCTCTCAATCCACGCATAAGCTCTTGATAATAATACAAATTATGAATAGTATTCAGCCGAGAACCCAGTATTTCGCCCGTTTTGTCCAGATGACGAAGATAGGCCCGGCTGTAATTACGGCAGGTATAGCAGCCACACAACTCATCCACCGGGCGGGTATCACTGCGATGGATGCTGTTGCGGATTCGCAACGTACCCTGGTGTGTAAAAAGATAACCGTTACGGGCATTGCGGGTGGGAAGCACGCAGTCGAACATATCCACACCACGGCGCACCGCTTCGACAACATCTTCCGGTTTTCCAACCCCCATCAGATAACGGGGCCGCTCATCCGGCATGAGGGGGGTCAGGCCGTCCAGTACCGCCAGCATCTCCTCTTTTGGCTCCCCCACCGACAACCCGCCAATCGCGTAGCCATCAAACCCGATCTGCTGCAAACCGGCCAGTGACAGCTCCCGCAGGTGTGGGTACATCCCCCCCTGCACAATCCCGAATAATGCAGCAGGATTGTCTCCATGAGCAATCCTGCTGCGTTGCGCCCAACGCAATGACAGTTCCATCGAGCCCTGCGCCTGTAATTCCGTCGCGGGCCAAGGGGTGCACTCATCAAAGATCATGACAATATCCGCGCCCAGTTGCCGCTGTACCCGCATGGAGCCTTCCGGACTCAGAAAGATTTTCGAGCCATCCACGGGAGAGTTGAAATAAACCCCCTGCTCTGTGATCTTGCGCATACTCCCGAGACTGAATACCTGAAAACCGCCTGAATCGGTCAAGATCGGACCGTCCCAATGCATGAAATCGTGCAGATCGCCATGGGCCTGAATAATCTCCGTACCAGGCCGCAGCATCAGGTGAAAGGTGTTGCCGAGGATGATCTCACTGCCATCAGCGCGCAGCTCTTCCGGTGTCATCGCCTTCACCGTGCCATAGGTCCCCACCGGCATGAATGCCGGTGTCTCCACTGTACCACGCGCAAAAGCCAGCCGCCCCCGCCGGGCCAGCCGGTCAGTTTTCAGCAGTTCAAATTTCATCGGGTTATAAGCATGGCATCACCGTAACTGAAAAAACGGTATCGCTGTTTTACCGCATGCCGGTAAGCAGCCATGATATTGTCAATTCCGGCAAATGCGCTGACCAGCATCAGCAAGGTGGATTCGGGAAGATGGAAATTGGTGATCATTGCATCAACCACCTGGAACTCATAGCCAGGATGGATGAAAATATCGGTCTCGCCACTAAACGGGGCCAATTCGCCCGAACTGGCCGCTGTCTCCAGACTACGTACGCTGGTGGTTCCAACAGCAACGACCCGCCTGCCCGCCGCTTTCGTCTCCCTTATCTGCCGACATACGGCAGCGGAAATTTCCGCATATTCACTGTGCATCCGGTGCTGACGTATGTCGTCCACCCGCACTGGCTGAAATGTACCGGCACCAACATGCAGTGTTATAAATGCTGTATTGATGCCCCTGGCCTTGAGCCGATTCAGTATCGACTGGTCAAAGTGCAAACCAGCGGTGGGAGCTGCCACCGCCCCACTACGGCGAGCATATACAGTCTGGTAACGCTCTTTATCCACTGCCTGTGAAGCACGTTCAATATAGGGGGGTAGCGGCATGTGGCCAGCCTGCTCCAGCAAGGTAGTAACGGATCGGGAATCATGAAAACGCAACAGAAAAAGTGCGTCCTGCCGGCCCTCGACCTCGGCTTCAATTTCCTGCTCCAGCAACAGTTTGGTTCCTGTCCGGGGTGCCTTGCTGGCGCGCACATGGGCCAGAGCCCTCCGGGAATCCAGCACCCGCTCCACCAAAACCTCCACCTTGCCCCTGCTCTCTTTCTTGACACCCAGCAGACGTGCGGGAATAACGCGGGTATCATTGAATACCAACAGATCACCAGATTGCAGCAACTGGGGCAGTTTTCCAAAACCCAGATCCTGTAGCTCACCATCCTGTCCTTGCAGATACAACAATCGACTGGCACTGCGCTGCTCGGTGGGGAACTGGGCAATCAGTTCGGGAGGGAGCTCAAAATGAAAGTCACTTCGGCGCATACAGGGAGCATATTACCAAATAACACGCCATGATGCCTTGCCTCAAGGCCAGGATCTCATATAATAGCGGGGTCAATCCGGCGATGTGGTGGAATTGGTAGACACGCAGCACTCAAAATGCTGTGCCTTCGGGCGTGTCGGTTCGACTCCGACCATCGCTACCATGCTCTGCCCGGAGCCTCACAAGGTTCCTCAAGAAAAAAGTGTAACTACTCGATGAGCAGTTACACTTTTTGGATTACTTTCCGAATACCGTTTAGCCCGAACCCAGGTCAAATAAAACCCTTACGCCGGAAATGCATTAACACATAATCCCATCAATGCTCCGGGGAAAAGTCCAAGCCCCAGAATTGCCAAGCTGTTGGCACTCAGCATTACTCGAACATCTATTTCGCTATCAATGGGCGTTGTATCTTCGGGTTTGTCAAAATACATCAGCTTGACGATGCGCAAATAATAAAACGCGCCGATGATGGAGAATATCACGGCGACCGCTGCAAGCCATACCATATCCGCCTCAACTACCGCTGAAAGCACAGAAAGCTTGGCCCAGAACCCTAAAAACACGGGCACTCCAGCCATGGAAAACATCAATATCAGCATCATGAAGGCAAACCAGGGACTACGCTCGTTCAGCCCCTTGAAATCATCGATCCTGTCGGCCTCGAATCCAGTGCGGCTCAACAGCATAATCATACCGAACCCCCCCAGACTCATCAGCGCATAGACAATAGTATAAAACATGGAAGAGGCATAGCCACTCTGAGTACCGCTAAGCACCCCCAACAACAGATATCCGACATGCGCAATGGTGGAATAGGCGAGCATACGTTTGATATTGGTCTGTGCAATCGCGGTAATGTTGCCCAGAGCTAGGGAAAGAATCACCAGAATAATCAACATCCCCTGCCACTGTTCCTGCAACCCTTCCAGACCATCTACCAACAGGCGCATTACCATGGCGAAGGCCGCAATTTTTGGTGCGCTGCCAAGGTACACTGTCACCGCCGTAGGAGATCCCTGATAAACATCGGGAACCCACATATGAAAAGGTACCGCGCCCAACTTGAATGCAATACCTACAACTGTAAATACCAGTCCGAAAACAAGCACCATATTGTCAGCACCAGCGACCGTGACGCCAGCGCTGATTTGAGCCAGTTCCAGGGAGCCGGTAACACCGTAGAGCATCGACATCCCGTACAGCAGCATTCCGGAGGCCAAAGCACCAAGCACGAAATATTTCATCGCGGCTTCCGATGCGTAGCTGGAGTCACGGTTCATTGCCACCAGCGCATACATCGACAGCGAGAGCAGCTCCAGACCAAGATAGAGTGTCAGCAAGCTATGTGCAGACACCATTACCATCATCCCCAGAACACCAAACAGGCCGAGGACGTAGAATTCGCCTTTGAAAAGATTCCGCGCTTGCAAATAGGAGCGGGAATAAAGGAATACGACAAAAACCGAAAGATAAATGAATACCTTCAGGGTATCGCCCATACCGTCGCGAATAAAGTTTCCGTCAAAGGCGATCTCAGGGATGCCAAACTGGTATCCCATCGAAGCAATGGCTGCACCAATCAGGGTGGCTTGGGCCAGCAGATAGGTAATAATGCGGTTTTTGTCAGTCAAAAACAGATCGATGATCAGGATCAGGCAGGCCATGCCAAGAACGAACATCTCTGGGAGAGCAACGCTCATATTCGGTATCTCAAATTCCATAGCAGGCATACCCGTTACAACTTCGATTGCGCAATATGTTCAAGCAGATGCTGGACAGAAACACTCATCACCTCCAGCAGCGGAGCAGGATATATTCCAAAAAACAGTACCGCAACCGCCAGCACCGACAATATGATAAATTCGCGTGAATTGAGGTCCTTCAATTTGGCAACATTGTCGTTTGCAACTTCACCAAAGAAAACCCTTTTAACCATCCATAACGTATACGCCGCTCCGATGATCAAGGTTAGCGCTGCCAGGAAGGCAAACCAGAAGTTGGCCTTGAAAGCGCTTAAAATAACCATGAACTCACCAACAAACCCGGAGGTTCCTGGCAACCCCGCATTGGCCATGGCAAATAACACTGCAAATGCGGCAAAAGTCGGCATGGTGTTGGTCACGCCACCATAGGCGCTGATTTCGCGACTATGAACACGATCATAGAGTACACCAATACAAAGGAACATCGCTGCCGAAATAAAACCGTGGGATATCATCTGTACGATAGCGCCTTCCATTCCCATGGCAGCGCCTTTCCAGCTACCAGTATTCTCGAAAATGGTAAACGCGATGAAAAAACCCAGGGTGACAAACCCCATGTGCGAAATTGAAGAGTAGGCAATCAGCTTCTTCATATCTTTCTGCACCAGTGCAACAAATCCGATATACACCACAGCAATTAACGATAAGGTAATCATCAGCCAGTCAAGCTCCTGACTGGCATCCGGTGTCATCGGCAGGCTGAAGCGCAGGAAACCGTACGCACCCAGTTTGAGCATGATGGCAGCCAGGATCACGGACCCGCCGGTGGGTGCTTCCACATGGGCGTCCGGCAACCAGGTATGGACCGGCCACATAGGAACCTTCACGGCAAAAGCCAGCAGAAAAGCAAGGAAAATCAGTATCTGCTCCGTCATACCCAGCTGCAGGGCATGAAAATCAAGAATAGCAAAGCTGTCTGCCTGGAAATACATGTAGATCAGGGAGACCAGCATGAATACTGAACCAAGGAATGTGTACAAAAAGAACTTGATAGTGGCATACACCCGCCGCGGCCCACCCCATATTCCGATCACCACAAACATGGGGATCAGTAATGCCTCCCAGAACACATAGAACAGCATCCCGTCCAGCGCGGCAAACACGCCGTTCATCAGGCCTTCCATAATCAGGAATGCGGCCATGTATTGTGCGGGTTTGTACTGGATAACCTCCCAACCTGCCAGCACCACCAGTACTGTGGTAAAAGTGGTCAGAATAATCAACGGCATCGAAATGCCATCCACACCCAAGTGATAGTTAATGTTGAATCGTTCAATCCAGGGGTACAGCTCTACAAACTGCATCTGGAAAGTGGTTGAATCAAACTGAACATACAGGGGTATTGAGATGGCGAAGGTCAAAAGCGATACCAGCAGCGCCACCACCCGGGCCTCAAGCACATGCTTGCCACTGCCTATGGCCAGCACCAACAGGCCACCAATAATCGGCGTCCAGATAACCAGACTCAGGAGTGGCAGTTCAGAGGACATGCATTCCCACCTTTAAATATGTTATTCCAGTCAAAATACAAAAAGAGCAATCAGTGCGAACAGACCCACAAACATTGCAAACGCATAATGGTACAAAAACCCGGTCTGGATATGCTTTATCACGCTTGAAAACCATCCAACGCTTTTCGCTGCACCATTGACGATGAATCCATCAATCACCTTTACATCACCAACCTGCCACAGCAACCGACCCAGTGCACGACTGCCAGCGGCAATAACCTTGTCGTTAAAATCGTCAAACCCGTATTTACGATCCAGAATGGTATACAGCAGACCGGATTTTTCCTTGAGCATCTCCGGGATATCAGGCCGTTTCATATACAGAAACCAGGCCGCACCTATCCCCGCCATAGCCAAATAGAACGGCGGCATCACCAAACCATGCAAGACGAAACCGAACCAGCCATGAAAATTTTCGCCTAGCTGTCCAAGCACATCACGCCCTTCACTCACATAGATCGCGTCCTTGAAAAAGTCACCAAACAACATTGGGCCAACAAATATTGCACCAATAAATATGGAAGGGATCGCCAGAGCTATCAGTGGTCCGGTAACAACCCAGGGGGTTTCGTGGAGATGCTCCCTGGTATGTTTATCCATCCGCTCTTCGCCGTGGAATACCAGAAAAAACATCCGGAAGCTGTAGAACGCGGTAATAAAGACACCAATCAGTACGGCGAAGTAGGCAAACCCGGCACCCGGCGTATTTGAAAGATGAACCGCCTCAATAATGGCATCCTTGGAGAAGAAACCGGCAAAACCGGGGAATCCAATCAGAGCCAGCGAACCTATCAACATGGTCCAGTAGGTAATGGGCATATATTTTTTAATTCCGCCCATCTTGCGGATATCTTGTTCATGATGCATTCCGATAATTACCGAACCCGCGGCCAGAAACAGCAGTGCCTTGAAAAAGGCGTGGGTCATCAGGTGAAAAACACCGGCAGCATATGCAGACGCGCCCAGTGCCACGGTCATGTACCCCAGTTGAGAAAGTGTGGAATAAGCAACCACCCGCTTGATGTCATTCTGGATGATACCGAGAATCCCCATAAACAAGGCAGTAATCGAGCCGATAACCAGAACTACTCCCAGCGCCGTGGTGGACAGCTCATACAGCGGGGACATCCTTGCCACCATAAATATGCCGGCGGTAACCATGGTTGCCGCATGGATCAGCGCAGAGATCGGAGTTGGGCCTTCCATCGAGTCAGGCAACCAGACATGTAGCGGAACCTGGGCAGATTTGCCCATTGCACCGATAAACAGCAATATACATATCACTGTCATCAGCGACCACTCAACGCCCGGAATTACCTGGATAGTCATGTCTGCCATCATTGGTGCAGCTTCAAACACATCTGCATAATCCAGACTGTTAAAATACATCAGCACCGCAGCTATCCCGAGCAGAAAACCAAAATCCCCCACGCGGTTGACCAGAAAAGCCTTCATATTTGCAAAAATTGCTGTCGGCCTTTTGTACCAGAAGCCAATCAGCAGATATGAAACCAGTCCTACAGCCTCCCAGCCAAAGAATAGCTGCATGAAGTTGTTGGACATCACCAAGATCAACATGGAGAAAGTAAACAGGGAGATATAGCTGAAAAAGCGCTTATAGCCCGGATCGTCGTGCATGTAACCAATGGTGTAAATATGCACCATCAGAGAAACGAAAGTTACCACGGCCATCATCATGGCGGTCAGGGAGTCGACCAGAAATCCCACCTCAAAACGGATTCCGTCGCTGATCATCCATGTATATACAGTACCATTGAAGACCTCTCCCCCATCAATGACGATGTATTTAAATACATAGAGGGAAAGAATGGCGGATACGGCTACGCAGGCGATGGTTACCGTATGGGCAACCGTGCGGCTGATAAAGCGGCCAAACAGGCCCGCGATTATGGCTCCGAACAGTGGAGCCAGCGCGATAGTGAGATAGACGGTTTGCATATTATCGGCCACGATGCTATCCCTTCAGCGAATCCAGATCGTCAACGTTGATGGTGTGTTTGTTACGGAACAACACCACCAGAATGGCAAGTCCAATTGCCGCTTCCGCTGCTGCTACGGTGAGGATAAAAAACACAAACACCTGCCCTGCAATGTCACCCAGGTAATGGGAAAAGGCGATAAAGTTTATATTGACCGCAAGCAGCATCAGCTCAATCGACATCAGTATGATAATGATATTCTTGCGATTGAGAAAAACTCCGGCAACACTGATACCGAACAGGACTGCCCCCAGAATCAGATAATCAGAGAGTGCAATCATCTTTTGTCCTCAAGGTTTGCCGGCTGTGATTTTTTCGCATCGGACTTGATAATACGCAGTCGATCCTCCTTGCGCACAGCTATCTGCAGATCCGGGTTCTGATGCTTGGTCAGCGGCCGTTTTCGCAGCGCCAGAGAAATTGCGGCAATAATCGCCACCAGCAGAATTACAGCCGCGATCTCGAAGGGATAGACATAAACGGTATAAAGAACTCTACCCAGCTGTTTGGTATTGCTGTAGTCCGCAGGATGGCCGACCGGTTCGGCGAATTTCTCCAGACCGAAGTTTTCGGGTCCGACAACATAAGCCATCATGCCGATTACCAACAACGCCATCACCACGCCAACCGGCAGCAATTTGACAAAACCCTCTCGCAACCGGGCAAGATTGATATCCAGCATCATGACCACAAACAGGAACAACACCATCACCGCACCGACATAAACCAGAACTAGTGTGATAGCGAGAAACTCCGCCTCCAGAAGCAACCACAAGGCAGCTCCGGAGAAAAATGTAAGCACCAGGGAAAGCGCCGCATGCACCGGATTACGCATGGTAATCACCATCATGGCGGAACCCAGCATGGCCGCAGCAAACAAATAGAAGATGAACTGCTCAAAACTCATCTGAATATCAATACCTGTCAGTTAACGATAGGGTGCATCTAGTGCGCGGTCGGCAGCAATCTGCGCTTCAAGCCGGTCACCAACTGCCAGCAGTTCTTCCTTGCTTTTCACCAGATCGCTGCGCTTGTCACCAAAATACTCAAATACCCGGGTCTCAACGATGGCGTCCACCGGACAGGACTCTTCGCAAAATCCACAAAAAATACACTTGGTCAAATCAATTTCGTAACGAGAGGTACGCCGGCTGCCGTCCTCCCTTGGTTCAGCCTCAATGGTAATGGCCATCGCGGGACATACTGCTTCACACAACTTGCAGGCGATGCAACGCTCTTCCCCGTTAGGATAGCGACGCTGGGCATGCAAGCCACGAAAACGTGGTGACTGTGGCGTCTTTTCCTCTGGATAGATTATGGTAACTTTCTTGTCCAGCATATAACGCCCGGTCAGTCTCAGCCCCCGCAACAACTCCAGCAGAAACAGACTTTTGAAAAAGCGACCCAATGCATTCATCTTCAAAATCTCCGCTCCTGGCTATGCGCCATCAAACCACGGACCAAGTCCGCCTACAACTGCCGCACCAACCACAAGCAACCAGGCGATGGTAATCGGAATTAATATCTTCCACCCCAACCGCATCAGCTGATCATATCGGTAACGGGGGAAGGTAGCACGCACCCACAGGAACAACAGCAGGAAAAACGATGTCTTGAGCAGCAGCCAGACAATTCCCGGTACCCAGCTAAACAGACTGTCGAGAACCGGAATCCCCTGGAACGGAGATAACCAGCCACCGAGAAACATCAGCGCAGTCAACATGGAAATAAGAATCATGTTGGCATATTCGGCAAGGAAGAACACGCCAAAACTCATGCCGGAATACTCAACATGGAAACCGGCCACAATCTCGGACTCACCTTCTGCCAGGTCAAAAGGCGCCCGGTTGGTTTCTGCGAGGCCGGCAATAAAATAGACTACAAACAGAGGCAACAGCGGCAACCAGAACCAGTGCAGCAGGCTTCCCTGCTGGGCCAGAACAATCTCGCGGAGATTCATGCTGCCGGCAGCCAGCAACACCCCCACCAGCGCAAACCCCATTGCAATCTCATAAGAGACCACTTGAGCGGCCGACCGCAACGCACCGAGAAAGGCGTATTTGGAGTTCGATGCCCAGCCGGCAATAATGATGCCGTAGACGCTTAATGAAGTAACTGCCAACACATACAGCAGCCCGGCATTGATATCGGTAATGTACAGATTTTCGCCCAGAGGCATTACCGCCCAAGCAGCAATCGACGGCCCCATAGCCAGCAAAGGCGCCAGCAGAAACAGGAACCGGTTAGCTCCTGCGGGAATAATAATTTCCTTGAAAATCAGTTTGACCGCATCGGCGATAGGCTGAAGCCACCCGCGCGGGCCAACATGCAGGGGGCCGACACGTCCCTGGATATAGCCAATGATCTTGCGCTCTGCAAAGGTCAGGTAGGCAACCGCCACCATCAGCGGAACGAGCAGCGCCACAATTTTGAGCAGCACAATCACCAATGTCAGTAACGCATCAAGCATCAATAATCCATCCGCTTCTGTTCATCTTCAATTCTTGCTGACATCCACCGGGCCATAAATCGCTCCCAGCTCCGCTGTTTCTGGCAGTGCAGCGGGAATAACAGCACAACCATCAGCCACTCGTTCATCAATCACCACTGGCAACCAGACTGAACCACCACCCTGTGTTACCTGGGCAATATCCCCTTCAATCAGCCCCAGACTTGTGGCTACAGACTCATTGATGCGTACAGCGGCTACTACCGCGTCTTCTGTTTCCTGCAAGGGACCCGAGCGACGGACAAGAGCATCGGTTGCATAAATCGGCACCTCGCCAAGCCTGTACAGGCTTCCAGCAGCAGTATTTAAATCGGAAGGACAGCGCCAGCCCACCTCTGCTGATGGTTCAACCTGCCCGCATGACGCTTTCAGTTCGTCACGCACCTGTTCGCTCGAGGTGTATTCAAAGCCTTGCAGGTCAAACAGATTCCCCAAAACTCTCAGCACCTTCCACGCGGGGCGCGAATCACCCAATGGAGCAACAGCGCCGGCAAAACTCTGCCAATGTCCTTCAATATTAACAAAAGTTCCTGATGTTTCTGAAAAAGGTGAAATTGGCAACAGCACATCGGCATACTGTTTCATCGTGTCACTCACAAAGGAGGTAAGTGATACGACAAACCCGGCCTCCTCAAGAACCTTGGTAGCAGCGACGGGGTGAGAGCTGTCCAGTTCCGGCTCTACACCCACCAACAAATATCCCCGCAACGGGTGTTCAAACATCGCCGAGGCATTCACCAAACTGGTAACAGGTGTCTTCTGGCCGACAGGACCACGATGGGGAATGGCCCCAGCCAACCAGCCACCACTGCTATTGGACCCTTCAGGCAGAAGCCCGAAGCGGGCACCACTCAATTTTGCGATCAGGACAGCCAGGGCGCGAAGAGAGGAGAGCTGCTGGCTCCCGTGCGCCAAAACGCCCAGCAGTACGGCAGCGCTTTCAGCCGCCTTCAGGTGCCCGGCAATGGCCAGTTCGGTATCGCCAACTGGGATATTTTCCAGCAATGGGGTCAATCCCTCCGGAGCCTCCTCTCCGGTGATATCCAGCAAGGCCTTGGCAATGGCTGCCAGCATACGCACCATCTGCGCTGGATGGCCGATCAACTTTTCTGCGACCGGGAAGTTGAACGGGAAGTCAACAGGATTTACAAACATTATATTTGCACCGCCAACGGCAGCCTTGCGCAGACGGTGGCCAATAATCGGTTGGTCCTTGCGCACATTAGAGCCAATCAGCAGTGCAGCATCGACCTTTTCCAGCTCCTCAATTCCTTGCCCGAGCCACGGGAACGGCGGCAAAAGATCCTGATCAGAGAAATCACCCTGACGCAGTCGGTGATCGATATTGGCGCTACCTAGCGCCCGCATCAGTTTTTGCAACAGATACATCTCTTCCAGTGTTGCACTGGGCGAAATCAGGGCACCGAGCTGATCCGCCCCATGCGCATCAACCAGCTTTCTCACTCCCTTGCTTACCTGCTCAAGCGCACTGTTCCAGTCAATCTCCCGCCACTCCCCCTCCACCTTGATCATGGGGGTTCTCAAACGCTCCTTATCATTCAGTCCAACGTAACTGAATCGATCACGGTCAGAGATCCAGGTCTCGTTAATAGCCTCGTTGGAGCGTGGCAGAGAACGCATCACTTTGTTCCGCCGGGACTGCAAAGTCAGGTTGGAGCCGACACAGTCATGAGGAGCTACAGTGGCTGAATCGGTCAGCTCCCAGGATCGGGCCGTAAAACGGAATGGCTTGGAGGTAAGAGCACCAACAGGACAGAGGTCAATAATATTCCCGGACAATTCGGAACTGACGCTCTTCTCCACGTAGGTTCCAATCTCCATATACTCCCCCCGGCCGGTAGCACCCAGCTCCCGGATACCGGCAATTTCCTGACCGAAACGCACACAGCGGGTACAGTGGATACAGCGGGTAAAATCGGTGGCAATCAGTGGCCCAATATCCTTGCTCTTGACCACGCGCTTGATCTCGGCAAAGCGGGAAACGTCGCTGCCGTATCCTACGGCAATATCCTGCAGATCACACTCACCGCCCTGATCACAAATCGGGCAATCTAGGGGATGATTAATCAACAGGAATTCCATAACATTTTTTTGCGCGGCCAACGCCTTGGGCGAGTTGGTCCACACCTTCATCCCATCAGTCACGGGTGTGGCACAGGCTGGCAATGGCTTTGGAGCTTTTTCTACCTCCACCAGACACATGCGGCAACTGGCCGCAACCGACAGCTTCTCGTGATAGCAGAAACGAGGGATTGTTATGCCGGCTTCATCGGCGGCCTCGATCACCATCGCCCCATCACGGGCCTTGATCGTTTTGCCGTTGATTTCAATGTCTGCCATTGCCCGTCCTGTATTCCTGTAAATTCAGCCCTGTTTGTTTATTATCTATCACACCATGCATTTTTTATGGTCGATGTGATACTGAAATTCATCGCGAAAACGTGTAACAAAACTCGTCACCGGCATAGCTGCCGCGTCTCCCAGTGCACAGATGGTTTTCCCGGAAATACCATTGGCAACCTCGCTCAGCAGATCCAGATCCTCCTGCCGCCCCTGACCGTTTTCAATACGACTCACCACACGCTGCAACCAACCGGTACCTTCCCGGCATGGCGTACACTGACCACAAGACTCTTCGTAATAAAAGTAGGAGATTCTTGCCAGCGCCTTGACCATGCAAGTGGTCTCGTCCATTACGATAACTGAACCGGCCCCAAGCATGGATCCAGCCTTCGCGATAGAGTCATAGTCCATGGTGATATCCATTACCACATCTGCGGGTAGCACGGGTGTCGAGGATCCACCGGGAATTACTGCCTTCAGTTTATGCCCGTCACGCACGCCACCGGCCATCTCCAACAACTCGGCAAACGGGGTCCCCATGGGAATCTCGAAATTTCCCGGCTTGTTGACATGTCCGGAAACACAAAACAGCTTGTTGCCACCATTGTTGGGCTTGCCCAGCTCCAAAAACCATTTGCCGCCATTTTTCAGAATTACCGGAACAGATGCCAGTGTCTCTGTATTGTTAATGGTAGTCGGCCTGCCATACAAACCGTAGCTGGCCGGGAACGGTGGCTTGAATCGGGGCTGACCTTTCTTTCCTTCGATGGATTCGATGAGCGCTGTCTCTTCGCCACACACATAGGCGCCGCCACCCAAGTGAACATGGATGTCAAAATCGAATCCTGAATCCAGTATGTTTTTCCCCAAGAGGCCGGCTGCTCTTGCCTCCTCCAGCGCAGCTTCAAATCGCTCGTAGGGCTCCCAGAACTCGCCACGGATGTAATTATATCCCATGGAGGCGCCGATACAGTAACCCGCGATTATCATCCCTTCAATGAGTTGATGCGGGTTGTAGCGCAGGATATCCCGATCCTTGCATGTCCCCGGTTCACCTTCATCCGAGTTGCAAAGAATATATTTCTGCCCGGGAGCATTGCGCGGCATGAAGCTCCATTTCAAGCCGGTAGGAAACCCGGCACCACCCCGCCCGCGCAGGGCTGAAGTTTTCAACTCGGAAATGATGTCATCCGGATCGGTCTTTTCCTTGAGGATCTTTTTCAAAACCTCATAACCATCCACGCTCTGGTAAGTCGCCAATGTCCAGGGCTTTTCCAGATGCAGGGTTCGGAAACAGACTTGGTTATTCATTCATTAACTCCAGCACCGCTATCTACCGCGTTCCTTCTCACTCAAGCTCATCCAGAATCTTGTCCACCTTTTCAGGCGTAAGATGCTCGTAATAGTGTTCGCCAATCTGGAACATGGGAGCACCAACACAGGCGCCAAGACACTCAACCTCTTTCAGCGAAAAACGGCCATCAGGAGTTACCTCACCAAAACCAACCCCCAGCTTTTCCTGCAAATGTTTAACTATTTTTTCTGAACCGCACAACATGCACGAAATGTTGGTACAGACACAGATTTTGTGCCGCCCGACCGGCTTCATTTCATACATCGAATAGAACGTGGCCACCTCGTACACCGCGATGGCATCCATCTGCAGGTACTCCGCTACCGCATCCATCAGTTCGGTAGTCAAATGACCGCCATTCTGATCCTGCACAATCCGCAAGGCCGCCATCACCGCTGACTGCTTTTGATCGGCCGGATACTTGGAGATCCAGCGATCGATCTCGGTACGCGAATCCACCGTCAGAAGATCAATCAGACTTTTCTCCGTCACCGGTCAACCTCCCCGAAAACGATATCCTGGGTTCCGATTATGGCCACCACATCGGCCAGCATATGACCACGGGACATCTCGTCAAGCGCAGACAGATGCACAAAACCCGGTGCACGGATTTTCAAACGATAAGGTTTGTTGGCTCCGTCAGAAATCATGTAGATTCCAAACTCCCCTTTTGGATGTTCTACTGCTGCATATGCCTCACCTTCCGGTATGCAGTACCCTTCGGTGAACAGTTTGAAGTGGTGAATCAGGGACTCCATATCCCCTTTTACATCGTCACGACGGGGCGGAGTAACCTTGTGGTTATCCAACATCACCGGCCCGGGATTCTCACGCAGCCATTTGACGCACTGCTTGATAATACGGTTGGACTGGCGCATCTCCTCTACCCGTACCAGATAACGATCATAGGTATCCCCGTTTGTTCCGACCGGAATATCAAAATCCAGCTGGTCATAAACCTCGTAGGGCTGCTTTTTGCGCAGATCCCACGCGATCCCCGAGCCCCGAATCATCGGGCCGGTAAAACCCAGTTGCAATGCCCGTTCGGGAGTAACAATACCGATGTCAACTGTACGCTGTTTCCAGATACGATTCTCTGTCAACAAAGTTTCGTACTCGTCAACACAGGTAGGGAAACGGTCAGTAAAATCCTCAATAAAGTCCAGCATGGAACCCTGTCGGTTACGATTCAGCCGTTCCACATCCTTCGCATTGTGCCATTTGGAGGTTTCATACTTGGGCATGGAGTCCGGGAGATCACGATACACTCCACCCGGACGATAGTAGGCTGCATGCAAACGTGCGCCGGATACTGCCTCATAACAGTCCATCAGATCTTCACGCTCGCGGAAAGCGTACAGGAAGATAGTCATTGCTCCAATGTCCAGGCCATGCGCCCCAATCCACATAAGGTGGTTGAGAATGCGTGTTATCTCGTCGAACATCACCCGGATATATTGGGCACGAATGGGCACGGTAACACCCAGCATTTTCTCGACAGCCATCACATAGGCGTGCTCATTGCACATCATGGAGACGTAGTCGAGCCGATCCATGTATGGGAGTGCCTGGTTATAGGTTCGCGTTTCGGCCAGTTTTTCTGTACCACGATGCAACAGCCCGATATGGGGATCCGCGCGCTCGATGACCTCGCCATCCATTTCCAGCACCAGGCGCAATACACCATGTGCAGCTGGATGTTGGGGGCCGAAGTTGAGGGTATAGTTGCGAATCTCAGGCATTGCCATTCTCCCCTTCGCTTGAACTTCCATCCGCAAAACGATGATCGTGACGAATTACCCGGGGAATGTTGATACGCGTTTCGATACTCACCGGCTCATAGATAACGCGCCCTTTCTCTTCGTCGTAACGCATCTCCACATTGCCTGTCAACGGAAAATCCTTGCGGAAAGGATGACCAATAAAACCGTAATCGGTCAGAATACGACGCAGATCGGGATGTCCCTTGAACAGCACGCCAAACAGATCGAACGCCTCCCGTTCAAACCAGTTGGCCGTCGCCCAGATATCAACAACAGAGTCGATTACGGGTTGCTGATCATCAAGGAAAACGCGCAAGCGCAGGCGCTGATTATGAGTTATCGACAATAGATGATAGACAACAGCAAAGCGTGGCCCTTCCCACTTTCCATCTCCGAATTCAGAGTAGTCAACAGCACACAGATCGATCAACTCCTCAAAGGAAAAGCTGGGGTCATCGCGTAAAATGCCACAGGTTTCAAGAAGCTTTTCGCATGGAATTTCCAGTGTCACTTCACCCAAGGCTTCTTTACACAGGCCTCCGGCCTGCTGGAAGCGGCTTGTGGTCGACTCAACAAGTTTCCGGACAGAATCAGACATCGGTTCGGGCTATGGTGTTGGTGCGATGAATTTTATTGCGTAGCTGCATGATACCGTACAACAACGCCTCGGCAGTGGGCGGACATCCCGGAACATAGATGTCAACAGGGACTACCCGATCACATCCTCGCACGACCGAGTAGGAGTAGTGATAGTAACCACCACCGTTGGCACAGGATCCCATGGAAATAACCCAGCGAGGTTCTGCCATCTGGTCATAAACCTTGCGCAATGCAGGGGCCATTTTGTTTATCAGGGTACCGGCAACAATCATCACATCAGACTGCCGGGGGCTAGGACGAAACAGCATGCCAAAACGATCAATATCGTAACGGGAAGCTCCCGCTTGCATCATCTCCACAGCACAGCAGGCAAGACCAAACGTCATTGGCCACATCGAGCCGGTGCGGGCCCAGTTGATAAGGCTATCGGCAGAGGTGGTTATCACTCCTTCTTTGAGGACACCTTCTATTCCCATTCCAGAGCCCCTTTCTTCCACTCATAAATGAAACCAATAACCAGGATACCAAGGAACAACACCATGGCGAGAAAACCGAACATCCCTATCTCCTCTAGCACCACTGCCCAAGGGAACAGAAACGCGATTTCCAAATCAAAAACGATAAACAGGATAGCAACGAGATAGTATCTGACGTCAAACTTCATGCGGGTATCTTCGAAGGGCTCGAAACCGCATTCATAAGCTGACAGTTTTTGTTCATCGGGACGGCTGGGAGCCAGCACCAGACCCAATCCGATCATGATCCCTCCCAGCAAGAAGCCGATAACCAGGAATACCAGGACGGGAAAATAGTTTTCTAGCATTGTTTATGGAGTCCCCAAGTTATTATCCATAACGCTGAAACAAAACTGTAATGGAGCAGAGAGCGTATGCTATGGGCAAACATGATGTCAACCCTTTCAAGCTCCGCTCCACCTATATTTTTTTGCGCCTTAAAACATTCAAATAACAACCAAATATCAACATATTGTGAGGCACCTGAAAGTGGTGCGGATGGCCGGACTCGAACCGGCACGGCTCGCGCCACCGCCCCCTCAAGACGGCGTGTCTACCAGTTCCACCACATCCGCAAAACAACATATATCGAAAGGTAAAACATGTCACTCCTGTCTGCCGCCCGCTCCCGCAGCCGGGTCAGCTGCCGCCGGTACTGATGGTGTATCTGCCGCTGGCGCTGGAGCTGATTCTCCAGTTGGAGCTGCAGGTATTACCGGAACATCCGGAGCCGATGGCGCCGGCCCCTGCCGAATCTGCTCAACAGGTGGTAACGGGGAAAAATCTTCGGTTACGCTCTTGCGAACCACAGTTTGTCCAGACAGATAGGCCAGAGTCAAACTGGTCACGAAAAAAGCTGTTGCGAGGAGAGCCGTCGTGCGAGTAAGAAAAGAAGCAGATCCGCGGCTGCCAAAGACGGTTCCTGAGGCACCGCTGCCAAATGCTGCACCCATCTCCGCCCCCTTCCCGGTCTGAAGCAGAACCAGGACAATCAGGCTAACGGCAATGACAATATGAATGGCAAGAATAATTGTTTGCATGCTACTTCTGTTCGATTGTGATATGTCAAACGGCAGCCTGGCAGATGGAAATAAACTCATCCGCATCCAGCGAGGCTCCACCAATAAGCCCACCATCAATATCCGGCATGGCAAACAGCTCGGGAGCATTGGCACCTTTCACACTACCACCATAGAGGATCTGCACCTTCTCTGCTGTGGCAGCACTCTGCCGGGAAATACGGTTACGAATAAAGTTATGTACGTCCTGAGCCTGCTCCGGTGAGGCGGTTTTACCCGTGCCAATAGCCCACACCGGCTCATAGGCGATAACCCCGTCAGCAAGCGCTTCAACTCCTTCCAGGGAAATTACAGCATCCAGCTGCCGCGCCACGACATCTTCGGTAACACCCTGTTCCCGCTCTTCCAGAACTTCCCCAACACACAGAACAGGCTTGATACCGGCAGCTCGTGCGGCCGCAAATTTGGCGGCTACCCGAGCATCATCTTCTCCATAAATGGAGCGACGTTCTGAATGTCCGACGATAGCGTAATGACACTGGAAATCCCACAACATGGATGTTGATATTTCCCCGGTATACGCACCGGACTCATGCTCGTTCACATTCTGCGCACCCAGAGAGATTCCGGTTCCCGCCAATTGTGCCTGAACCTCGGGAATATAGATGTACGGGGGACATACAACTACTTCCGCCTTGCTTACGGTATCAAGTGATTTTTTAATTCCGTCCAAAAGCAGTTTGATACTCTCGGTGGAACCGTTCATTTTCCAGTTCCCGGCGACCAGTGGTTGACGCATCTGTTTTCCCCTCAGTTCGCAACAAAAAGTCGGTGAAGCTTACCTTCCTTGGCCAGGAAAATCAATTTTCATATGCCGAAATTTTGCCTGTCAGCCGTTTGACCATTGGTAGAACGGCTGCCTTGACAAGCCGGAAACACTGTAAAATTCGTGATTTTCTTGTATAAACACGGAGTCAGTACCATCGCTCTTGCGAAAAAAACGCCCAAAAGCGATACATGCTGGTTTATTACATTGATGAAGTGCCAGGGGGGCGTTCTCAATTACCTGGGTATGCAGTGATTGAGCCACCTAGTCCGCAATTGCGGCCTGCGCCACGATATCCGCCAGCTGCTTTGCAAGTGTCTCGACCTGTGGTGCATCATCACCCTCAACCATAACGCGAATCACCGGCTCTGTCCCTGATGGCCGCAGCAATACCCGGCCGCGCCCCGCCAGTTGCGCCTCCACATCACGCACTGCATTCTGTACATGCTCGGAATCGTCAGGCGAAAACCGGTTTTCCAGACGAACATTTATCATGGTTTGCGGAAATTTGGTCATGCCACGCTTCAGCGTATCCAGCGTCTGGCCACTGTTAACCATTGCCGCAACCACCTGCAAGGCTGAAACTATCCCGTCACCGGTCGTGGTGCAATCACGGCAGATGATATGGCCGGAAGATTCGCCGCCGAGAATCCACCCTTCCTGCATCATCATCTCGCCTACGTAACGATCCCCTACTGCCGCACGCCGAAACGGAATTCCGGCTTCTTTGAACGCCAGTTCCAGCCCCAGGTTACTCATCACTGTACCGACAACACCCCCGTTATAGGCAGTTCCATTGCGATGACCATTGCCTTGCCGATCACGAGCGATAACAAACAGCAATTCATCACCATCCACTACTTCACCCTTGTGGTCCACCATGATGAGGCGGTCACCATCACCATCCAGTGCAACTCCCAGCTCTGCGCCATGCTCGATGACCGCCTGCTGCAGTGTGGCTGGATTGGTAGAACCGCACTCGGCGTTGATATTTACCCCGTCGGGATCGATTCCGATGGGAATGACCTCCGCTCCCAGCTCCTTGAACACCTTTGGCGCTACGTCATAGGTCGCACCGTTGGCACAATCCACAACTATTCTCATGTTACCCAGCTCCAGGCCGAGCGGAACGGTGCTTTTGCAAAACTCGATGTATCGCCCAGCCGCGTCGTTTACTCTTGCAGCTTTACCCAGCTGACCTGATTCCACGCAGGTAACCGGATGATCAAGGTATTTTTCAATTTCATGCTCCGTTTCATCAGGCAGCTTGAAACCGAGACGGGAGAAAAACTTGATGCCGTTGTCAAAATAGGGATTGTGGGAAGCGCTGATGACGATACCTGCATCTGCCCGCATGGTTCGGGTCAGATAGGCGATGCCGGGCGTTGGCATAGGACCAAGCAGCCGGATGTCCACACCTGCGGCAGATAAACCGGCCTGCAAGGCTGATTCAAACATGTACCCGGAAATTCGTGTGTCTTTACCAATCACCACCTTGCCACGCCCACCATGGCTGGCCAGTACATGGCCAACCGCCCAGCCAAGATGCAATACAAACTCCGGCGTAATTGGATTACTGCCCACCTTGCCGCGAATACCATCAGTCCCAAAATAACGTTTACCCATCATTCTCTCTCTGTTCTTGTCTTGCCATTTCGTAACTACTCAGCGAGTAGCGGATATATCGTGTAACTGCTCGGCTTGTTCCTGAAACACACCATCTCTGCGTTGGAAAATGGTCATTTACCCTTGTAAACTCCTGCTTTCCACCTTGAGCTGACCTGTTTCAGGAACAAGCCGAGCAGTTACGTCATTTCAATCAATCTGTTTTACCGCTGTAGCAATCTTCAAGGCATCGACGGTGGGCGCCACATCATGCACACGCACAATGGATGCCCCCTGCCATAAAGCCACTGTTGTCGCAGCGATACCGCCATAAAGACGTCCCCGAACCGGGCGGCCATCCAGCAAAAGACCCAGCATGGATTTGCGCGAAATCCCCACCAGTACCGGAAATCCCAGTGCGGTTATTTCTGGCAGCCGATTCAAAAGCCGCAGATTGTGCTGCAGAGTCTTGCCGAAACCAAAACCCGGGTCAATGAGCAGTTGATCGCGCCCCATACCCGCCCCCAGGCAGGCGTCGATCCGTTGGCGCAAAAAACCTTTTACCTCACCGACCACGTCATCATAATGCGGCTGTTTCTGCATGATACGGGGCTCACCCTGCATATGCATCAGGCAAACAGGAACTTTGCATTCAACGGCCGCAGTTACAGCGCCTTCCCGCCGGAGAGCATAGACATCATTAATCATCCCGGCACCCGCCCTGACCGCCTCCAGCATTACTTCGGGCTTGCTGGTATCGACGGATATAATTACCGGCAGTTCCGCATGCAGCGCTTCAATAACCGGGATTACCCGATCCAGCTCCTCCTGCAAGGAGACAGGCCGGGCTCCGGGTCGAGTGGACTCTCCTCCGACATCGATGATCGCCGCTCCGTCCAGGCACATCTTCCGGGCCTGTTTAATAGCAGCAGCGGGGGTAAAAAAAACACCCCCGTCCGAAAAGGAGTCGGGAGTGCTATTCAGAATGCCCATGACCTGTGGCAAAGACAGGTCCAGCAATTTACCTGCGCAATCCAGGCGCTTGTTCATTCAATACGAAAATACTATTAGTGTTGACTCGCGGGTTCTCCAATGCTTCCGCCCTTTTTCTTTTTATCGTTATCGGTATCTTCATCACTGTTCACTGCGCTCCCTCCTCCGGAGCGGGGTTCCGGCTCATCCCAGTCTTTCGGGGGACGCGGCGGCTTGCCGGACATAATATCATCAATCTGCTTCGCGTCGATGGTTTCATATTTCATTAACGCATCAGCCATCATGTGCAGCTTGTCCATATTGTCGGTGAGCAGTTTTTTCGCTTTCTGGTAATTATGCTCGATGATTGAGCGTATCTCTTCATCAATGATATGGGCGGTCTCGTCAGAAACGTTTTTATGCTGGGTTACCGAATGCCCGAGGAATACCTCTCCCTCTTCTTCACTGTAGGTCAGCGGCCCCAAGCGCTCCGACAGTCCCCATTTGGTAACCATATTGCGAGCAATCTCGGTTGTCCGCTGGATGTCGTTGGAAGCACCCGTGGTTACCTTCTCCGGGCCAAATACCAGCTCTTCAGCAATACGACCGCCAAACAGACTGCAAATCTGACTCTCCAGTCGCTGCTTGCTGTAGCTGTACCGATCCTCGGTAGGAAGGAACATGGTTACACCCAGCGCACGCCCCCGGGGAATGATGGTTACCTTGTGCACAGGATCATGGTCAGGAACCAGTCTTCCAACAATGGCATGACCCGATTCATGATAGGCGGTGAGTTTTTTCTCTTCCTCACTCATCACCATGGACTTGCGTTCGGCACCCATCATGATCTTGTCTTTGGCCTTTTCAAAATCAGCCATTGTCACCGTCCGCTCACCAGATCGAGCCGCAAACAGTGCTGCCTCATTGACCAGGTTTGCCAGATCCGCGCCGGAAAACCCGGGCGTACCACGGGCAATAACCGAGGCCTGCACATCATCAGCAATCGGCACCTTGCGCATGTGAACCTTGAGGATCTGCTCACGACCACGCAGGTCGGGCAACGGCACCACCACCTGCCGGTCAAAGCGCCCCGGACGCAAAAGCGCAGGATCCAGCACATCCGGCCGGTTGGTGGCGGCAATGACAATCACCCCTTCATTGCCTTCGAAACCATCCATCTCCACCAGCAGCTGGTTCAGAGTCTGTTCACGTTCGTCATGACCACCGCCCAGCCCAGCGCCACGATGGCGGCCTACCGCATCAATCTCGTCAATGAAGATGATACAGGGAGCATGTTTTTTGGCCTGTTCAAACATATCACGTACACGGGATGCCCCCACGCCAACAAACATCTCTACAAAGTCAGAACCAGAGATGGTGAAAAATGGCACCTTGGCTTCGCCGGCAATGGCCTTGGCCAGCAGCGTTTTACCGGTTCCCGGCGGACCGACCATCAGTACACCCTGCGGAATTTTCCCGCCCAACTTCTGGAATTTGGCCGGTTCACGCAGAAACTCCACCAGTTCGGCAACATCTTCTTTGGCCTCTTCAGCACCAGCTACATCATTGAATGTTATCTTGACCTGGTTTTCACCCAGCATCCGGGCGCGGCTCTTGCCGAAAGACATGGCTCCACGTCCGCCAGCACCGCCCTGCATCTGGCGCATGAAGAAAATCCACACAGCAATCAACAGCAGCATGGGGAACCAGGAGATAAAGATTTGAACCAGCAATGACTGCTGCTCGGGCGGGCGGGCGTCAATTACGACATTGTTATTAAGCAGATCGCCAATCAGCCCCGGGTCACCGGGACTATAGGTAACAAAAGTGCTGTCGTCAGCCGTTATTCCCCGAATGGTACGGCCTTCAATCGTCACTTTCTTGACCCGTCCATCGCGCACATCGGCAATGAAACGGGAGTATTCCAGCGGCTGCGCAGCCTGCTGGTGCGGGGTGAAGTTATTGAAAACCATCATTAAAATGATGGCGATCACAACCCACAACAGTATGTTTTTAACAATATCGTTCAAAATACGCCTCGTGAATCTCTAAACCTGAATCTGCAACTGTATCATGCATCGACCGCCACTACGTTACTACAATATATAATTTCTTGCTACCAGATACACTTCCCGTGAGCGGGGCCGTGATGCGGCAGGCTTGCGGGTAACCACTTTCTGAAATGATTTGCGCAGCTCTCTCCTCAGCTCCCCCATGCCTTCGCCTTCAAACGCTTTTATCAGCAGATCCCCTCCCTGTGCCAAGACGTTACAGGAAAAATCTACCGCCAGCTCGGCAAGATACATGGCTCGCGGCTGATCAACAGCCTTCATTCCACTTATATTGGGGGCCATGTCTGAAATAACAAGATCCACCGGTCGCTCCCCCAGCAACTGCATCAACTGCTCATAAACTTTCTGTTCCCGGAAATCACCCTGAACAAACTCCACATCCGGCAACGGATCCATCGGCAGGATATCCAGCGCGACTACACGACCTGTCCCGGTTGCAAACCGGGTGGCAAGCTGAGACCAGCCGCCGGGAGCGGCTCCGAGGTCAACCAGTGTCATTCCCGGCTTGATCAGTCTGTCTTTCTCCTGGATTTCGAGCAGTTTGTAGCTGGCCCGCGACCGGTACCCATCCCGCTGTGCCCGTTGGACATATGGGTCATCGAAATGTTCCTGCAACCACTTCGAGCTACTTTTGCTGCGCGCCACTGTCCTGCTCCGCCTCAAGCTTTCGCAGCGTGGCACGGGTACGCAATACCAGCCACACCGCAGCAACACTGCCCAGCCCAAACAACACCGCAAACTGCACCAGAGAATCGGCAATCAGACGGCCCACCACCAGCCATATCAACGGAAGCAATACCAGCACCACTCCCAATTCAAATTTGACTTTATTGAAAGGACTGGGTGCTACTGTAATACTACGCCCTTTCCGGGTTATACTCCGGCCTGTTTCTATCTGTTTCGGCACTATCCGGTACTCTCTAAAATAGTATCTACTCAGCAAGTAGTGAATATGTTGTGTAACTGCTCGGCTTGCTTCTGAATATAAGCCAGTTCAAGGCGGAAAACGGGAGTTTACAAGGGTAAATGACCATTTTCCAACACCGAGATGGCGCGCTTCAGAAGCAAGCCGAACAGTTACTAAAATAATTACCCGGGAATTATGACACTAAACAACAAACAGATCCGGCACCTGCGCCAGCTCGCCCATTCACTCAAACCCGTCGTGCTTACCGGCCAGGCAGGGATCAGCAATTCTGTAATTGATGAAATCGACCAGGCACTTGAGTTCCACGAGCTGATCAAGGTGAGACTCAGCTCTCCAGATCGGGAGAGCCGCCGCGCCATGGTGGATGAGATCTGCCGCCGAGCAGGAAGTGTACCGGTTCAATTAATCGGCCATATCACCGTATTGTACCGGAAATCCCGTAACAAGGAATCACGCATCTCACTGCCGTAGCAAAAAGATCTGCCGCAAGCTGACCCCACTCAGGATTACATCTGCAACACTCCGGCAGGGGAGGCTGACCCTCCCCTGCCGCTGCTACTGTGCGCGCAAAACCTGAAACTCTACCCGTCTGTTCTGCGCCCGGCCCTCTTCAGTATTGTTGTCGGCAATCGGCTGGGTCTCGCCATAGCCCATTGGAATCAGTCTGCCGGTGGAGATCCCACGCTGACCAAGGTAGTTGATCACACTCCTAGCCCGGCGCTCCGACAACCATAAATTGTATTTGGCAGAACCATCACTGTCCGTATGCGCCTGTACCTCTATCTTGACTGTAGGATAGTTTTTCAGTTCTGCCGCCACCTCATCCAGAGTCTGTTTGGCGCCCTCGGTCAGTCTGGAAGAGTTATATTCAAAATTGACTCCCTGCAATACACCTTCAAACATGGCACAACCCGCTTCATCCACCCGGGCACCTTCAGGCGTATTGGGGCATCCATCCCGGATATCATTGACACCGTCGCTATCCGAATCCGGGATATTGAAAGCGACGTTTACCTCGGGAGCCGGAGAAGGTAGAGTCATCAGGGGTGCCACTGGCTCGGGTGTGCCGCCAAAGTATTTGAGAATGCTCACTGTAACCATCTGCGCATCTTTAGCCAGATATTCGTACTCACCACGGACCGCAACACCATTGCCAAACTCGTACTTCAGCCCTGCACCACCAAACAGCAGTAGCTCGTCATCACGTTTGTATGCAATGTTGGCGGAGTTGTCTATCTTGCTTATGCCAAACTTGAGCAGAGGGGAAAATCCACCAATATCACCAAGAAAGTCATATACCGCGCCCAGCGTATAACTGCTGTATTTTATTTGTTTATCATTCGGGATTAATTTCGCCTCACCCATGGGGCCGCCAGCCAGTTCAATGGCAATATGATCGGTTGCTTCATAGCCAATCATTACTTTGGCGCTCACATCACTGTCATCATCCACGGAGAATCCGGTTGAGCCAGTATCCGGGTCAAGGCGGCTCATTCCGGCACCTAGTCCAAGGTAATAACGCCCACCCTGGCGTGCTTTTTCCCCAACAACGGCAGAACCACTCTCTTCACTTTCCACTGTGACAGAACTTTCCTGCTCACCCTCTGCTGCACTTGTATCGATACCATTTCCCGGAATATCAACAGCGGTTTCAGTCGGCAAGGACTCCTCTTCGGTCAGCTCCACTATCTCAATTTCAAAAGGTTGCTCCAAGGCATCGGTATCAACCTCTTCAGCAACGATCTGGCCACTGAGTATCAGCATAAAAATGACAGGAACAGATCGATGCCGTGAAAACCGGCGAACCATTCCGGCCAGAGCCAGGAGCAGCAGACCCAACCCCATGGCTCCCCCCCCCATAGAGGTCGTCACTTCGGCATCATCGCTATCGAGATAGTCGGGTTCATTGTCCGAGTCGCTATCGAGGTTCACTGCTTTTCCACCTTGAACTTCGGCGCGGGTCAGCTTGCCGTCATTGTCATCATCATTATCCAGATAGTTGGGCATTCCATCGTTATCAAAATCGCCCGGCCGCTCATCACGGGTTGGAACCGAATCGTTGTCATCATCGGGATCGAGAGCGTCTATAAGGCTATCGCCATCACTGTTTTTTGGCTTGTCAACATAACGGCCAATCTCTACCGAATCCTCAATGCCATCTTTATCTGTATCCTTGTCAAACGGATTCGTACCCAGCTTGACTTCATCCCTGGTCAACAAGCGATCGTTATCATCATCATCATCCAGGTAGTTGGGCACTCCATCACCGTCAAAATCACCTGCAGGCTCTTCTGATGTTGAGAGAGTATCGTTGTCATCATCGTTGTCCAGCGCATCGATGACACCATCTCTGTCGCTATCCACAGGCTGATCAACATTTCCGCCAACTTCCAGCTGATCGGGTTTCCCGTCCTTGTCACTGTCAATGTCCAGTGGATCGGTTTTCAGTTTATATAGTTCATCACGAGTAGACAGTCCGTCGTTGTCATCATCCCGATCCAGATAGTCAAAGTCGCCATCCCTGTCGGTATCCCGGGTAACCGGTCCCTCGTTTTTTGTCAGGATTCCGTCACCATCATCATCAGCATCCCGGTAATCGGGAAGGTTGTCTCCATCAAAGTCGTCCCGGCTTTCACTCCGGGTTGGAATACTGTCTCCATCATCATCCTCGTCCCGCGCATCGATAATACCGTCATTGTCCGTATCCAGGGGACGAGCAACGTCAGAACCGATTTCAACCCCGTCAGGAATGCCGTCATTGTCAGTATCGGTATTCAGAGGGTCGGTATTCAGTCGTCTCTCCACACTGGTAGGTACGCCGTCATTGTCATCATCGTTGTCGAGATAGTCCGGCGTTCCATCACCGTCTGCATCTTTGCTGGCAGGCAGCTCCACACCGGTAGGAATCCCATCTCCGTCATCATCCTCATCCCGGTAATCGGGAATCCCGTCTCCGTCCGTATCCAGGCCAGTACCCTTGCCTTCCTTGTTGTCCCGGATTCCGTCACCATCCGAGTCAGCATCTCTGGTGCTCACTTCAAAACGACCGGAAAACAGACCATCGCTTATTACCTCGTTTAGCTGGTTTCCATCATGGGGAGCTGTGTAAGAACGAACTTCGATAAAATAACGGGTGCCGCTATCCAGACCAATGATAGTGGCACTTCTGCTGTTTTTTCCTTCAACGCGGTTATCACTCCGGCCATCAACCAGAGCATCTTTAACTTCGGCTCCCTTCTCGTCAAAAACACGAATGACATACCCACCTTCCCGGAGATAACTCACCTCATTCCAGGTCAGCCGGATAGACTGCTCATTGGGCTCTGCACTGACTCCAGTGGCATCCAGCGTCTGAGTGGCCAGAATATCGTTGTCTTTCTGCTTGCTGTTCAGACTATCAAGAACTTCCTGTCGTTTGCTATACAGTCCGTTGTACCTCACATCCAAACCGCCGGTATCCAGACTGACGGTCAAATCATTTCCCAGGGCATCGCCAATTTCCCCGGTCAGTTTATTGCTGTTTAAACGAAGTATTTTCAGTCCGCTCAGCTGATTTAGCGTTTCAGGCAGCGCCCCTTCCAGGCTGTTTTCTTCGAGCTTCAACTGCCTCAGCCTGGTTAAATGGCCTATCTCGTCGGGAATCGGTCCGGTCAATTCGTTGTCATGCAGATCCAGTCTTACCAGTTCCGTGAGTTCTCCGATTTCGGCAGGAATATTGCCCTTGAGTCCGTTCGACGCCAAATTCAATCCGGTTACACGGGTATCATCGGCATTGCAGGTAACGCCTTCCCAAGTGACTCCTGAATTACAAACCTCAGAGTCTGTATTCCAACCGGAGTTTTGCTTCCATTGGGGACCGCCGGTTTTCATGAAAAACTGTTTGAGCGCCTCCCTCTCGTTATCGGGAATATCCGCCAAAACCTGTCCGAACGTAACAAACTGGGCAGCTGCAACGATACCTGCCAGTTTTACCAGAAACTTACCCCAACCCGATACCCGCTTCATTTTTTCACCCCCTGGATAAGCAAACCCTCATGAATTAATAATGTAGCATAAAATCTTAGAAAAGAAACAGTTACAGAGCAAATTAAAACATGTGGCATAATACTTGCCGCATATATAATTGATCTAAAAGGTATTTAGACACACAAACAAGGAGCATGAATCTTGTGCACAAGGAAGGAAAAGCCTGTAAAAGCCGTGTTGCGGTAATAACAATGGATAAAATCAGCCGAAAAACAGTATCGCTCTGGAGAAGGAGGGTAGCGTATGTAACCAGCAGAATATCCGCTATGGAAAGTCGAACTGGACAGGGAAATCTTGTTCCGATCAGAGGAGCCCGGGAAACAGGTCTCGCTTCAAATACCGTAACTGCTCAGATTGCTTCTGAAACAGGCCAGATCAAGACGGAAAATGTGAGTGTATGCCGAACAGGAGGTTAAAATGCCCTGTAGTAAATGGAAGTACGGGAACAGCCAAGGGTGAATGACCATTTTCCAACACAGAGATGACGCCTTCCAGGAGCAAGCTGAGCAGTTACCAAATATCAAATATACTGGACTTTGATAATCTCATATTCCTTGATGCCACCAGGAGTCTTGACCTCGACGATATCGCCCTCTTCCTTGCTGATCAAAGCACGTGCCACGGGAGAGTTGATGGAAATGAGTCCCTGTTTGATATCCGCCTCATCATCACCGACAATCTGGTAGGTCACCTCTTCGCCGGTCTCTTCATCCGCCAGGGTAACAGTGGTTCCAAAAACAATCCGCCCTCCGGCATTAAGGGTGGTAACATCGATAACCTGCGCGTGGGACAGTTTGCTCTCAATCTCCTTGATGCGCCCCTCGATAAAGCCCTGCTGCTCGCGGGCTGCATGGTATTCGGCGTTTTCTTTCAGATCACCGTGCGCTCGCGCTTCGGCGATGGCCTCGACCACCCTGGGGCGTGCAACGGTCTTTAGCTCTTTCAGCTCTTCACGCAATTTCTCCGCGCCACGCGCGGTAAGAGGGACTTTGCTGTTCACGCTGTCAGCTCCTTGTGCAAATCCTGAAGACTGTTGATTTCAATGTCATCTTCCCGCTGCAGTGCAATGCAGATAGCTTCTGCACCGGTCAGGGTAGTAGTGTAGCTCACTTTATGCATCAGCGCTTCCCGCCGGATAGTATAGGAGTCGGCGATCGCCTGCTTGCCTTCGGTGGTGTTGACTATAAAACTAATTTCACCATTTTTGATCATATCCACAATGTGGGGGCGACCTTCTGTGACCTTGTTGATGTGCTGACAGGGGATTCCCGCCTTTTCCAGAACGCGGGCGGTACCGTGGGTAGCCACCAGCTCGAACCCCAGCTCCACCAGCTGTTCTGCAACATGGGCGATACCTTTTTTATCTGTTTCACGAACACTGAGGAAAGCCCGCCCTCCACGCGCCAGTATTTCACCCGTCCCCTGCTGGGCCTTGCGGAAAGCTTCCCCGAAGCTGCGGCCGATGCCCATCACTTCGCCGGTCGATTTCATCTCCGGCCCAAGAATCGGATCCACCCCACGGAACTTGGCAAACGGAAATACCGCCTCTTTTACCGAAAAATAGCCGGGTGTTATCTCTGCATTTATTCCCTGCTCTGCCAGACTCGTGCCGGTCATGCAGCGGGCGGCAATTTTGGCCAGTGGCCGACCGGTCGCCTTGGAGACAAAGGGCACTGTGCGTGAAGCCCGCGGGTTGACCTCCAGTACAAAAACCTTGCCATTCTGGATGGCAAACTGGGTATTCATCAGACCAACCACACCCAGCTCCAGTGCCATTCTGCAAGCCTGCTCGCGTATAGTATCCAGCACCGCGGTATCCAGCGTGTAGGGCGGCAGGGAGCAGGCAGAATCACCGGAGTGCACTCCGGCCTGTTCAATGTGTTCCATGATGCCGCCAATAACCACCCGACTACCGTCACTGACGGCATCCAGATCCACCTCGATAGCATCATCCAGAAAGCGATCCAGCAACACGGGAGAGTCGTTGGAAACCTGTACCGCCTCAGTCATGTAGCGGCGCAGCTCGGATTCATTGTAGACAATCTCCATGGCTCGCCCCCCCAGCACATAGGATGGCCGTACTACCAGTGGATAACCGATCTCCTCCGCCAGCTGAACTGCCTCGTCTTCGGCCCGAGCGGTAAGGTTGGGAGGCTGAAGCAGACCCAGCTTTTCGATCATCTGCTGGAACCGTTCACGATCTTCGGCGAGATCAATCGAGTCTGGAGTTGTGCCGATAATGGGGGCACCCGCTGCCTCCAGCGCACGCGCCAGCTTGAGCGGTGTCTGACCGCCATACTGGACAATAATGCCCTTGGGGCGCTCCAGTTCCACCAGCTCCAGCACATCCTCCAGGGTCAGCGGCTCGAAGTAGAGCCGATCCGATGTATCGTAATCGGTGGAAACCGTCTCAGGGTTACAGTTGACCATGATAGTCTCATAGCCATCCTCCCGGCAGGCCTGAGCCGCATGTACGCAGCAATAGTCAAACTCAATCCCCTGCCCGATACGGTTGGGGCCGCCACCCAGCACCATCATCTTGTCACGTTGGGTAGGGGCAGCCTCACACTCTTCCTCATAGGTGGAGTACATGTAGGCAGTAGCGGTGGCAAACTCGGCAGCGCAAGTATCCACCCGCTTGTAGACCGGCCGTATGCCCAGCCGGTGACGCAGCTCCCGCACCTCCTGCTCGCTGACGCCCAGCAGAGTGGCAAGGCGGCTGTCGGAAAAACCCTTGCGTTTCAGAAAACGAAGCCGGTCATAATCCAGAGCAACCAGCCCCTCCTTACGCACCTCTCCCTCCAACTGCACCAACTCTTCAATCTGCACAAGGAACCAAGGGTCAATACGGCACAGCTCGTGCACCTGCTCCAGAGTCATGCCGTAGCGGAACGCATCGGCCACATACCACAACCGTTCGGCACCGGGGCTGCGCAGCTCCTGGCGCAGGGTCTCTTTCACGGTTTCACTATCCGGGTCGATCTTTTCGTTCAGACCATCACTGCCAATCTCAAGGCTGCGCAGTGCTTTCTGCAGCGACTCCTGAAAACTTCGACCGATGGCCATCGCCTCGCCCACCGATTTCATCTGGGTGGTCAACCGGTTGTCGGCATCCGGGAATTTTTCGAAGGTAAACCGGGGTACCTTGGTAACCACATAGTCGATACTTGGCTCGAATGAGGCTGGAATAATTCCGCCGGTAATATCGTTATCCAGCTCGTCCAGTGTATAGCCAACCGCCAGTTTGGCGGCGACTTTGGCAATAGGAAAGCCAGTGGCCTTGGAGGCCAGTGCAGAGGAGCGCGAAACCCGTGGATTCATCTCGATGATGATCATCCTCCCGTTTTCCGGGTTGATGGCAAACTGGACGTTGGAGCCCCCCGTCTCCACCCCGATCTCGCGTAACACCGCCAGAGAGGCATCACGCATAATCTGGTACTCCTTATCGGTGAGGGTCTGGGCCGGCGCAACCGTAATGGAGTCACCGGTGTGTACGCCCATGGGATCGAAATTTTCAATGGAACAGATGACGATACAGTTGTCATTGCGATCCCGCACCACCTCCATCTCAAACTCTTTCCAGCCCAGAACGGACTCTTCAATCAGAAGTTCATTGGTGGGTGATAGCTCCAGTCCGAACTCGCAGATCTCCACAAACTCCTGCTTGTTGTAGGCAATACCCCCACCGCTGCCGCCCATGGTAAAGGAGGGACGGATAATGGCAGGGAAACCGATCTGGGCCTGTACCTGCAGCGCCTCCTCCATGCTGTGGGCAATAGCAGAACGGGGCGTATCAAGGCCAATTTTTTTCATCGCCAGACGAAACAGGTCCCGATCTTCCGCCTTGTCGATGGCTGCGCGGCTGGCACCGATCATTTCTACGCCATACTTTTCCAGCACACCGTTGCTGGCCAGGTCCAGGGCGCAGTTGAGGGCTGTCTGCCCTCCCATGGTGGGTAACAGCGCATCGGGCCGCTCCTTTTCGATGATGCGGGCCACAGTCTGCCAGCAGATTGGTTCGATATAGGTGGCATCCGCCATCTCCGGATCGGTCATGATGGTGGCTGGATTTGAATTGATCAGCACAATCCGGTAACCCTCTTCACGCAGCGCCTTGCAGGCCTGGGCGCCGGAATAGTCGAACTCGCAAGCCTGCCCAATGACAATGGGGCCAGCGCCGATGACCAGAATAGTCTTTATGTCGGTACGTTTTGGCATGTTACTCCAGGCTCAACTCATGCCTGACGGATGAGTTCAACAAAGCGGTCAAACAGGGGGGCCACATCATGCGGACCGGGACTGGCTTCCGGATGCCCCTGAAAACCGAAGGCTGGCAGATCCGTGCGCTCCACCCCCTGCAGGGTGCCATCGAACAGCGAGCGGTGAGTGGCACGGAGGTTGTCCGGGAGAGTGGCCTCGTCCACAGCAAAACCGTGATTCTGGCTGGTAATCATCACCCGTCCGCTGTCGAGGTCCTGCACCGGGTGGTTGGCTCCATGATGACCAAACTTCATCTTTACTGTGTTGGCGCCACTGGCCAGAGAGAGAAGCTGGTGACCGAGGCAGATGCCGAAGGTGGGAATTTTGTATGCCAGCAGTTCGCGGATCGCCTCGATCGCGTAATCACAAGGCTCCGGATCACCGGGTCCATTAGAGAGGAACAGCCCGTCCGGTTGCAATTTAAACACCTCGGATGCAGGGGTCAACGCCGGTACGACAGTAATACGGCAGCCTCGATCCACCAGCATACGCAGAATATTGCGCTTGATGCCATAATCATAGGCCACTACATGCAGCGGAAGTTTCTCTTCAAGGGGGTGGGGGCACTCCGGCAAACCATCTTCGAGGGTCCAGCTTCCCTGCGCCCATTCGTAGGGCAGGTGGGTGGTCACCTCTTTGGCCAGGTCCATCCCCTTGAGACCGGGAAAGGCCTGTGCGGCTGCCAACGCCCGGTCTTCATCGACTCCTTCCCCTGCCATGATGCATCCGTTCTGTGCACCTTTTTCGCGCAGGATACGGGTCAGCTTGCGGGTATCGATATCACTGATGGCCACAATCTGCTGACGGCGCAGATACGCCTCCAGGGACTCCTGGCTGCGCCAGCTGCTCACAATCGGAGAAAGTTCACGAATGATCAAGCCCGCAGCGGCAATACCGGAGGATTCCTCATCGTCCAGGTTACATCCGGTATTACCGATATGGGGATAGGTCAGGGTTACAATCTGACGACTGTATGAGAGATCGGTGAGAATCTCCTGGTAACCGGTCATGGCGGTATTGAATACCACCTCCCCGACGGTCTGGCCGTTATATCCAATAGATCTGCCGGGAAACGATGTCCCGTCTTCCAGAACCAGCAGGGCAGGCTCGCTCACGTTACCTCCGTTTAGATGTACGAAGCGGGAGCGCTCCGTTCCGGAACCTCCCGCTGCCGGTTATTCTACTTTGAACACCGGCCGGCCGACAAGCGCCCCGCGGCAATTACTGAAATAAAATTCGCATCCCTACATGCGCGCCTTCATCCAGATCGTCTGTTTTACCACTATCCTCCAGCTCCGCTCTCAATAACCGATACCCGATATAGGCAAAAGCCTGGGGCAAAATCTGATACTCCACATTCAGCATGCCCTCAAGGATATTGTTTACATCACCAAAGGAGACTATCTGCGGCGCATAATGCAGCTGCATACCAAATGCCAGCCGGTTAATGGTTGCCGGGTAGTAGCGCAACCCGAAACCAAGCCCCAGTGCTACCGCATCGATATCCATGTCACTGGATGTTATGCCAATCAGTTTGCCACCAACACCCGCCTCAAGCGGATTCCCCTGTCTGCCGGTCTCACCCACCACGCGCACGCCAATGGTGCCGACGTAGATACTGTCAGTGTTGTAGTAAATTGCTGCCTCTCCTTCCAGGCTGTTGGGTGAGGGGCTGGTCATCCAGCTCAGTGCCAGACGCACACTGTCATCGTTCAGATTCACATCCAGCGCACCCGCTGTCGCTGCACTACTGGCAGCCAGCAGCATGCCGCCTATTGCAAAAGCCTTAATCGCCATCTATTCCATTCCTGTATTTTGTGCTTGCCAAGCAGTTACGTTTTTATTACGGTTCAGCTATCACGGTAGTGTGGATCAACCCAGCACCGCGGCAGATTTTCTCCCGACGGGAAAGTCAGCTCCTTCTTGTTGAACAGTTCTGTCTCCTGAAGTTCCTCACCCGAGTGAAATCGCCCTGTCACTCCACTTTTGAAGGGGTCAGCCAGTTCTCTTATCTCCACTATTTCAACCAAATCACCGCTGCTTTTCTGTTTCAGAAACATGATTTTCTCTCCCAGGCACTACCATATATGTCCATTATAGTACCACCCGCTCAATACCCCCGTTTTTAACTCCATCTATAAAATTCCGCGGCCACTCGTCCCCCAACCGCTCACCGGCCAACTCCACCACAACGTAATCCACCTCCAGCCCGGTATCCTCCGTATAGCGCAGCAGACCTGTCTGACAGGCAGGGCAGGAGGTGAGCATCTTCACCTTGCCGACCGAAACTGTCTCTTCACCTGTCAACTGCCGGATACCGCAGTGTAACTCCTCCTGCTTACGGTAACGCAGCTGGCTGGCAATATCGGGACGGGATATGGCCAGCGTGCCGGCTTCACCACAACAGCGTTCAGAGAGCAGCACCTCCTGTGACATCAAACCGGAAACCACCTTGATCGGCTGCTCCGTTTTTATCGGTGTATGGCAGGGGTCGTGGTACAGATAGGCGGTATCTTTGCTTCCCTGCATGCTGATCCCCTTTTCCAGCAGATATTCATGGATATCCAGCAGCCGGCAGCCGGGAAAAATCTTTTCAAACCGGTACTGCTGCAGCTGGTCCATGCAGGTGCCGCAGGAGACGATTACCGTTTTGATATCCAGATAGTTCAGGGTATTGGCCATGCGGTGAAACAGTACCTGGTTGTTGACCGATATCCGGGTCCCCTTTTTCCTGTCCCCCGCCGCAGTCTGCGGATAGCCACAGCAGAGATAGCCCGGAGGCAGCACAGTTTGCACGCCGGATTCATACAGCATCGCCAGGGTTGCCAAACCTACCTGACTGAACAGCCGCTCCGAGCCGCAACCGGGGAAATAGAACACCGCCTCGGACTCATCATCCACCTTGCCGGGATGGCGCAGAATCGGCACGATTTCACTATCCTCGATTCCAAGCAACGCGCGCGGCGTCTGTTTGGGCAGACCGCCAGGCATCGGTTTGTCCATAAACCGGATAATCTGCTCCTTGACCGGTGGCCGACCGGTTGTGGCCGCTGGCGCCTCATCCGCCCGCAGCAACCCGACCGACTTGGCGGCACGATGAGCCAGACGCTGGGCGGCGTAACCCCACTCGACCAGCCCCTTGCGCACCACGCGAATGGCCATCGGATCAGTCAGGTTCAAAAACATCATGGAGAGCCAGGCTCCGGGATTGCGCCGTTTTTTGCCCTGCTCGCGCAGGATATTACGCATACGAATAGTTACATCACCCGTATCGATATTCACCGGGCAGGGGGTCAGGCATTTGTGACAGATGGTACAGTGATCGGCCACATCGTTCAGCTCATCGAAATGGCGTACCGAAATCCCTCGCCGGGTCTGCTCTTCGTAAAGAAACGCTTCAATGATAAGCCCGGTAGCCAGAATCTTGTTGCGCGGGGAGTAGAGCAGATTGGCGCGTGGAATATGAGTAGTACACACCGGCTTGCACTTGCCGCAGCGCAGACAGTCCTTGATGTCGTTGTTCAGCTCACCCAGTTCGCTGGCCTCCAGCAGCAGCGCCTCCTGCTCCACCAAACGCAGTGAAGGAGTATAGGCATTTTGCAGACCGGAACCGGCCAACAGTTTGCCGCGGTTGAAATAGCCGTTGGGATCCACCTTCTGCTTATAACCGGTGAAGGCCTGCACCGCTTCGGGAACCAGGAATTGCATCTTGGTCAGGCCGATACCGTGCTCGCCGGAGATCACTCCCCCCAGAGACTCTGCCAGCGCCATGATCCGTTCCACCACCTGATCCGCCTGGTGCAGCATCTCATAATCGTTGGAGTTCACCGGGATATTGGTATGGACATTGCCATCCCCCGCATGCATATGGGTAGCAACAAACAGGCGGCTGGCACGGCAGCGGGCATGAATCTCATCCAGCTTGCTGCGTATCGCCGCCAATTCCCGGCCGATAAAGATCTCTTTTAACGGCCGTTCTACCTGCTGACGGTAGGAGATGCGCAGATCCCGGCGCTGTAACAGGCGAAACAGAGTGTCATCCGGCTGCAGCCGCTGACCTGCCGCCTCATCAAACAACGACAGGTATCGGCTGGCCGGGGCATCCAGGTTGTCAAGCAGTGTTCTCCAGCGCTGTCGTATCTGTTGCAGGTGCTCCAGGGCCGCCTGCTGCTTGGCGGCAAGGATCGCAACAGACTCAGCGCTCTCCTCGAAATCAGCGTCCTGCGTCAACACCGTCAGATCCCCACGAAGATACTCCTCTACCGCATCGATCATGGCCAGCTTGTTGCTGGTGGAGAGCTCGATGTTGATGCGTTCGATGCCATCATTATACTCCGGCAACCGCTCCAGCGGGATCACCACATCCTCATTGATCTTGAATGCATTGGTGTGGGCGGCAATGGCAGCGGTGCGCGCCCGATCCAGCCAGAAGTGGCGGCGGGCCTCCGGGCTGACGGCGATAAAGCCCTCGGCACCACGCTGACTGGCCAGCTTCACCACACCGGATGCCGCACGGGCTACCGCATCCTCGTCGTCCCCGGCCACATCCACCAGCAAAACCATTTTGGGAAGTTCACGGCGGGGAGCCTTGGGGCTGTACTTGACCGCACGGACATAACGTTCATCGAGATGCTCCATGCCGGCCAGCACCACGCCGGAATCGTCATCCAGATAGTTTTTGGTCTCTACAATGGCAGGAACAGCGCGGTGCAGGTCCGGGTCGAAAAACTCCAGACAGATTGTGCGCATGGCGCGCGGCATCCGGTGCAGAATAAACACCGCAGAGGTAATCAGCCCGTCGCAGCCCTCCTTCTGCACCCCCGGCAAGCCGCCCAGAAACTTGTTGGTCACATCCTTGCCCAAACCGGACTTGCGCAGTTCGGAGCCGGGAATCTTCAGAATCTCCGGCTCACCCAGCGGCTTTTTAAGATCAGGCCCATAACGGGTGAGACGAAACTCAACCAGCGGCTGCTCATGAATCTTGCCCAGATTGTGATTCAGGCGTTCCACCTTCAGCCAGTTGCCGTCCGGCATCACCATTCGCCAGGAGACCAGATTGTCCAGCGTGGTACCCCACAAGACCGCCTTCTTGCCACCGGCATTCATGGCAATGTTGCCGCCAATACAGGAGGCGTCCTGAGAGGTCGGATCGACTGCAAATACATAGCCGGCCTGTTCGGCACGCTCGGCCACACGCCGGGTAACAACACCCGCTCCGGTACGAATGGTGGCCACCTCGGCCTGCACGCCGGGCAGGGATCGCATCTCCACCTTCCCCAGCGCGTCCAGTTTTTCGGTATTGATTACCACGGAATCCTGAAACAGGGGCACCGCACCACCGGTATAACCGGTGCCGCCACCCCGGGGAATGATCGTCAGGCCCAGCTCGATACAGCCCCGTACCAGCGCGCAAACCTCTTGTTCACTATCGGGGGTCAGCACCACCAGCGGATACTCCACCCGCCAGTCGGTAGCATCGGTCACATGAGAGACCCGCGCCATGCCACTGAAATCGATATTATCGCGGCGTGTCAACCGGGAAAACCGTTTCAACAGTTTACTGCGCAAGGCCAGCTGGCGGGGAAACCACTGCTCAAATTCTGCCACCGCTTCCCGGGCCTTGCCGGCAAGCCAGAGGGCCTGCTGATTCCCGTCAGCACGGGCCACAATCTGATCCAGACGGTGATGCAGGGCATGACTCAACGACTCTCTGCGCTTCTCGTTCTCCAGCAGATCATCCTGGATAAAGGGGTTGCGATTCACCACCCAGATATCCCCCAGCACCTCAAACAACATGCGGGCAGAACGACCGGTAACCCGCTCACCCCGCAACTGTTGCAGCATATCCCACGCCTCCCCTCCCAACAGGCGGATCACAATCTCCCGGTCAGAAAACGAGGTGTAGTTGTATGGAATCTCGCGGATGCGACGCTCGCTCATTGTTTATGCCACAGCTTCAGAACAAAAAGATGGTGAGAGAATAAACGATGTGGAAAAAATGATCGATGCCATCCACGTCGCAATCGCCGAAAAAAATCCGAATCGGCTGCGGGATGTATCATCATGGGGAGTGCC
>Ga0256839_1000745_pt1 | contig 41623 bp, 50 predicted proteins | sample 354166metaG_FD_185968 | JGI IMG/M metagenome (GOLD analysis project Ga0256839, IMG submission 185968) | Hydrothermal vent microbial communities from Mid Atlantic Ridge, Atlantic Ocean - 354-166 | ecosystem: Environmental > Aquatic > Marine > Hydrothermal vents | place: Atlantic Ocean: Mid...
TAGTCACACTTGGATTGCAGAATGTAGAGATAGATATTACATATGTAGTTATCAGCAAACAATGGGAACTGTATGTAAAGAAGATAAAAATTATAAAAAATAATTTTTCCTCTCTCGTTACACCTTTCTAAGGTGTAACACCTAACTCCAATTTTAAATAAAACTATCTAGCCTATAGTCATATATACTGCATTTCAAATAAAATCAAATTGTGTTATACTATATCTAATAAAATGCTTAGGAGGAACTATGTCGAAGCAAGAATTGATTGATGCCTTAATGAATTTAGATGAAAAAGAACGTTTGGAAATTTCTGAAATGTTGTATCAGACTGTGAATCCTATGTCTGAAGAGATAGAACAAGCTTGGATAGAAGAGTGTGAAAGACGCTATCAAGCAATACAAGACGGCACAATGGAAACGCTTAGTTATGAAGAAGTTTTTGGTAAATGAAAATTGTTTTCTCATCATTGGCTCGCATTGAGCTAGAAGACACTATATTGTACTATGAAAATGAAAAAGAAGGACTAGGAGAATTATTTCGAGATAGTGTTCTTGAAGCGATTGATAAATTACATACATTTCCTGAATTGTATGTGCAAATTTCCCCAAACATACGTCGAATCGTATTGTCAAGATTTTCTTATAATATATTTTATAACTATAGTGAAAAATGCATAACGATTATCTCAATCGCACATCAACGTAAAAAACCTACTTATACACAAACATAACCAAAACTCTAAGCACCCACAAGATATAATCTACAAATAACACTACATAAGGAAAAATAATGCACGAACAAACCATAGCAATACACGCAGGATACGAAAAAGATGCACAAGGTACGATGGCTGTGCCAATTTATCAGAGTACGGCGTATGAGTTTAGAGACACCGAACATGCGGCAAATCTCTTTGCACTTAAAGAGTTAGGGAATATCTATACACGTCTTATGAACCCTACGACAGATGTTTTTGAAAAACGTTTTGCTGCACTTGAGGGTGGAGTGGCGGCTATTGGGACTGCCTCCGGCATGGCGGCTATCTTTTATGCGATTGTCAATGTGGCTGAGGCTGGTGATAACATCATCGTGGCAAAGCAGGTCTATGGAGGAAGTACGACACTGACGGGACACACCATCAAACGTTTTGGTATAGAGACACGTTACTTTGATGTGAACAACCCTAGCCAGATAGAAGCATTAGTAGATGAAAAAACAAAAATCATTCTTTTTGAAAGCATCACCAACCCTAGCATAGATGTGGCAGACATTGAGGCAATAACTGCTATAGCCAATAAGCATAATATCCTCACTTGTGTGGATAACACGGTAGCAACGTCTGTGCTTTGTAAACCTTTTGAGTATGGCGTAGACCTGAGCGTGCATAGTACGAGTAAGTACACCACGGGGCAAGGGCTTGCTCTTGGGGGAATGATTGTCGAGCGTCACAATTTGGTAGAGAAGATTAAAGGCAATACACGCTATTACCACTTTAATGAACCGGATGAGAGTTACCATGGGCTTGTCTATAGTGATTTGCTTTTGCCACTCTTTACCCTTAGAGTACGTTTGGCACTCTTGCGTGACCTTGGGGGAGCACCTAGTCCGTTTAACTCTTGGTTACATATACAGGGGCTTGAGACCTTGCCTCTTCGTATGAAACAGCACTCTGCTTCGGCATTAAAAATAGCAGAATTTTTAGAATCCCATCCAAAAGTAGACAAGGTAAATTATCCAGGATTAAAATCTAGTCCTCAGTACCCATTGGTACAAAAGTATTTTAAAGAGGGTATGGCTTCAGGCTTGCTTTCTTTTGAAGTAGGGAGTAAAGAAGAAGCACAACGCATCGCAGATGCTACAGAGATTTTTTCAGTGGTAGTAAACATAGGAGATAGCAAGTCTATCATCACCCACCCGGCAAGTACCACCCATCAGCAACTCTCAGCAGAAGAACTTAGAGATGCAGGTGTACCGGGAGGGCTTGTACGACTCAGTATAGGGCTTGAAGATACGCAAGATTTGATAGAGGATCTTAAGCAGGCACTTCAGTAGTGCTAAAAATCATCCTCGTTTTCAAAAGCTGCCTCTAATTTGGCTTCTTCTTCTGCCTCCAACTGGCTATCTGTAAGTGCTAGTTCATGCAGAAACTCTCCAAAAAAGGTATATGAAGGTGTCTTTTCCAAAAAGAAATAGATACCTATAAAAATGGCAGTGATTGAGAAAAACGTGATAATTTTTTGTAGAGGATTGAAAGTCTGTATAGGCTCTTTTGTCCTTATCTCACAGACTCCTCCGGGACAATATTTTGCTTCCTTTTTCAAGAGAGAGGTATAGAGTATACACCCCACACAGATACCAAAGGCACTCTCAAGAAATATAAGGGTCAAACAGACAAGACAGAGCAGTACTTTGTAAAAGGAGATATCCCAGTGAATCACAAACCAGTTGACCATAGGAATAAAGATTAACCATCCTAAAAACCATGCAAAACGTTTTTGGGCAGCACCAACATATTCGGGTTTTTGATTTTGGACAAAAAAGCGTCCAAGCAACATAAACATTGAATAATTTGGATTAAAAAGTCTGATAGTTAAATCGATAAAGACCCATGCAAGATAGATACGCGCTACCAGGGTATGATTAAATCCGATGCCTACAAAGATGACAATCATACCAAGCATAAACATGATTCCGGCTGCTGCTCTTACCTCTCTGTCATTAATGACACCGGTTTCATATCCTGCCACCTTTTCACCGTAGTCTGAAAAAAACGTATCATATAGTACCTTATAAATATAATTATAGGATATTATAACACGGTCTCTTTAATAGATGCTTAGCTTTACTGTAGCGTCTATAGAAACAAAAGGCTAGTTTCGATAAAATAGCCGTATTAATTTATCATTACAAAAGCAGTCAATGAAAATCGAAACCAAAACAGCACATTTTAGTGCACCACTATATCTGGAGTCCGGGCGTATCTTAGAACCCTATGAGATAGCCTATGAGACCTATGGCGAGCTTAATGCCAACCACTCTAATGTTGTTTTGGTTTGTCATGCACTCTCCGGTTCACATCATGCTGCAGGTATATATGAAGGAGAGCGTAAAGCCGGCTGGTGGGACGGACTTATCGGCGACGGCAAAGCAATAGATACGACAAAATATTTTGTCATCTGTACCAATGTCCTTGGTTCTTGCTTTGGGAGTACCGGTCCTATGAGTTGTAACTATCCTACCCAAACGCCATATCGTTTGAAGTTTCCGGTTGTGACTATCAAAGATATGATACGTGCACAGATGCATCTGCTCTCAGACCTTGGTATACACCACGTACGAGCTATTGTAGGAGGTTCTATGGGGGGTATGCAGGCCTTGCAGTTTGCAGTGGACTATCCCAACTTTTCAGATGCGATTATAGCACTCGCTACTACTTATGCTACACGTCCCTGGACGATAGCTTTTAACAAGGTTGCAGTAGAAGCCGTACGAAGGGATCCACGTTTTAATCATGGAAACTACGAAAAGGATGAGTTTAAAGAAGAGGGGCTAGACGGGCTTGCCATTGGACGGATTGCAGGACATATCTCTTATCTCTCTCCGGAGTCTATGGATGACAAGTTCGGGCGTAATTATGTAGGAACCGATGGACTCTTTGAACTTTTCGGGCGTTATGAAGTAGAGCGTTATATGGAGTATAATACCAATAACTTTTCACGTAATTTTGATCCACTCTCTTATCTTTATATTGTCAAAGCGATAAATACATTTAATTTAGCCCGTGGGTATGACTCTCTAGATGATGCGATAGCAAGAATAAAAGCCAGTGTTCATTTGATTTCTTTCTCTTCTGATTATCTCTTTTTCTCTTCTGAAATGGAACAGTTGGCTAAGATAATGGAGCGTCATGGACAGAGACATAGTTACCTAGAAGTACAAAGCAGGTATGGACATGATGCATTTTTAGTTGAGATAGAGAAATTTGAAGCGCACATTAGAGAAGTATTAGAATGAGGAAATAGGAATGAGAAATTGTGGTATACTTGCTTTAAAAGCTTTTTATAATCGTGAGGTAAAAGATGAAAAATAGTACTTTTGAAGAGAAATTGGAGCACTCCAAGGCATTATTGGAGAAACTAATGAACCCTGAAATCACACTCGAAGAGTCAGTCAAACTCTATGAAGAGGGCTTAAAAAATATTAAAGATGCCCAAAAAATGATAGAAGAGGCCAAAACAAAAATAACTATGATAGATCAGGAAAATCAAAGCATGCAAGAGGAGATATGATGGCCCAACTTGTGGTAGCAGCATTACAGTTGCCAACGCTTGGCATGAATGCAACAAGATTGGAGTTTTATCTAAAGCAGGCAAAGCAGAGAGGGGCAGATGTGATACTGCTTGGAGAGTATGTACTTAATCACTTTTTTAAAGAGTTTGCAACCATGTCCGTTAATATGGTAAAGGCACAGAGCAGAAAACACTTGGAGTTTCTGAAGAATTTGGCAGTAGAGTATGATATTGTCTTTATTGCACCGATTATTATGCATAAAAAAGATGGTTATCATAAAATGATTGTCAAAATTACCCCTGCTAATACACGCTATTATGAACAGCAGATACTGCTGCCTTATACACACTGGAACGAAAAGCGGTTTTTTGCCAATAAGGTAGCACCGATTAAAGATGCGATGATCTTTACGCTTAAAGGTTTCAAAATTATGGTAATGGCGGGGTTTGAATTGCATTTTGACCCTTTTTGGCAGCAGGTCACTCGTAAAAAAGTAGATCTGGTACTGTTACCTACGGCATCTACTTTTGGTTCGCATAACAGATGGAGAGAAATTATTAAAACCAAGGCATTTTTGCACGGCTGTTATATTCTTAGAGCCAATCGTCTCGGTGAATACTCCGATAAAGACGCACAATGGAAATTTTATGGCGATACCATGCTCGTCTCCCCTGAGGGTGAGGTAGAGATGATGCTTGAGGATAAAGAGTCCATGCTCGTTGAGATCATTGAGAGGGAGGATATAATAGAGCATCGTAAGGCATGGGGGTTTGAAAAAGAGATCAAAGAGCGAGAGAGGCTGATATGAGACAAAGCGAGTATTTTCATAGACAGATACAATTGTGGGGAGAGAAGAGACAAGAATCGCTTCAGGACAAAAAAATAGCAATCATCGGATCCGGAGGACTTGGATGCACATTGGCACAGGCACTGGGTACTTCAGGTATAGGCGAGATCCACATGGTAGACTTTGACAAGGTGTCTATACACAATATTCACCGGCAGATTGCTTTTACGCTAGAAGACGAAGGGAAGTCAAAAGCAAAAAGCGTGTGCCGACTTATAGAATCTAAAAATCCTTTCGCAACAACAGTGGCCTTTGATATGACGTTTGAAGCATTTGCACGGATGGAAAATAGCTATGACCTTTTGCTCGATGCAACAGATAATCTTACCGTACGTTCAGAGATAGATAGGTATGCCAAGCACCGTAAGATGCCGTGGATTTATGCATCAGTAGAGGAGTTTAACGGTCAAGTCTGTTTTTTTGATAAGGCAAATTTTGAGGTCTTTAATATCTCCGATCACAAACCGGGAGGAATCACTGCTCCTATTGTGATGCATATAGGGTCCCTTCAGGCAAACCTTGCATTGCGTTATCTCGCAGGGCTGAGTGTTCTTAAGGATACACTCTACTATCTCTATTTTAGTGATGAGGGTGAGTTAATTACCCAAAAATTTACAATGCCAAAAGCCTAAGAATGTTACAATAAGGAAAAAGAGGAGAGTAAAGTATGAAGTACATTATGATATACGTAAGTTTGGTATTACTCTTTTTGAGTAGTTGTACACAGGAGACACAAAACTCTCTTAGCCGCTCTTTGCAAAACTGGACAGGTACGGATGGTGTATTGGATATCTATGCAGGTGATAAACTGGTACACAAGTTTATCCAGATAGATAAAATCTCGACGGCAAAAGGCACAACCGACGGTAATCCAAGGCCTTACCGTTACGGATACGGCATTGATGATTTAAATATGAATGGGAAAAAAGATCCGGGGGAGAAGAAAGTTTATTTTGAATTTTCTGACTACTCCACTGCCTATATTTTTTATGAAAGAAAATAAAAAGGAGCATAAGAATGAAATTTATAGAGACAGAAGAAGCACCTAAAGCTATAGGACCCTATTCTCAGGCAATAGTGGCAAACGGTTTTATTTATACGTCCGGACAGATAGCATTGATGCCGGACGGTACTATGGAGATGCGAGGCGTAGAAGAGCAGACGCATCAGGTGATGAAAAACCTGTTTTATGTACTTGAAACAGGGGGTGCACACTTTAATGATGTGATTAAGACCACTGTCTACCTAGCGGATATGAACGACTTTGAGATTGTTAACAAAGTGTATGCACACTATTTTGGAACGCATAAACCTGCTAGAAGTACTATTGCAGTAAAAACCCTGCCTAAAAATGCATTGGTTGAGATAGAGTGTATTGCACTAGCAGGTGCAGATTATACTTTTTGATAAATTTTCAAAAGGAGACTATAGTTTCAAATAAGATTAAATCTCTTTTAGATATAATCACGAAATTTTTAAAATATAATAGAAAAGTAGAGGGTTTGCAATGTACGCAATCATTAAAGCAAGCGGTCAGCAGTTTAAAGTGCAAGAGGGAGATATTATCTGTTTTGACAATATGGGCCTTGAACCAAAAGCAGCAGTAGAGTTTAAAGAGGTATTGGCACTAGATAACGGTGGACTGAAGGTAGGTACGCCTTTTGTAGAGGGTGCAGTGGTAAAAGGTGAGGTGATTAATCAGGGTAGAGATAAAAAAGTGATTATCTATAAGAAAAGAAGAAGAAAAGACTCTAAACTCAAACGTGGTTTTAGAAGAGATTTTACTAGAGTTAAAATAACCAAAATTGCATAAGGAGTAAGATATGGCACACAAGAAAGGTCAAGGATCTACACAAAACAATCGCGATTCTGCAGGACGTCGTCTTGGCGTTAAGAAATACGGTGGAGAGAAAGTAATTCCCGGTAATATCATTATTAGACAAAGAGGTACAAAAGTACATCCGGGAAATGGAGTAGGTATGGGGAAAGATCATACGATTTTTGCACTCATAGAGGGCGTAGTCAAGTTTGAGAACAAGACAGCTAAGCAGAAAAAAGTTTCTGTGATTCCCGCATAGATAAGAGTAGCGTTCACTAGGGAGTGGACATACTCTTCATATATCAGTAATTTTAAAGTATTAAATCCCCGTTTTTATCAATCTTCAATAGTTTTTTACAGCGATTTCTGCCAAGAAACCATCCGTCGGCATAATCTTGCTTGTTACGAAAAGTCCAATGTGATTTTGTATAGATGCCTTTGGCTGTTTTACAGCCATCCATAATCCCTTTTTTATAGAGTGTACTAAAGTGTGCCCCAAAATAGATACCACTATAAGTAAACCCGCCTTTTTCTGCAGGTAGATGTTTGGGTTTACAGCCTGATATAAAAGTAGACAGGGCTATTATAAAAAGCGTTTTTACTAGAGTGTACCGTTGCATGTATATTCCTATGATTTTTTTCATAGGAAATTATAGCAATACTTTCTCTCAATTTAGATATAATTCTGCAATGAATGAACTCTTTATTTAGTAGTATTGCTTTGATAGGCACTAAAGGTTTAGTATGTTTGTAGATAGTGTAGAACTTATGATAAGTTCAGGTAAGGGTGGCGCAGGCGCTGTCTCTTTTTGGACCGAAAAATTTGTGACAAAAGGCGGTCCTGACGGAGGAGATGGCGGACGTGGCGGTTCAGTCTATTTTAAGGTGGACAACAATACCGATACACTCTCCTTTTTTCGCGGTCGCAGACATCTTAAGGCTGAAAACGGACGGCCGGGCGAAGGACGTAAGAAATATGGACGCAAGGGAAAGGATTTGGTCATTACCGTTCCTGCCGGTACAAGTATCATCGATGTAGAGACGGGTGAGATACTTTTAGATTTGATCGATGAAGGCGAGAAGGTACTTTTTTTAGAAGGTGGCAAGGGTGGACTTGGCAACATGCATTTTAAGTCTTCTAGTAACCAAAGACCCACTTATGCCCAACCCGGATTGCCGGGTGAGAGTAAACATGTACGCTTAGAGATGAAACTCATTGCAGATGTTGGACTTGTGGGGTATCCTAATGTAGGCAAATCGACACTCATTTCCACACTCTCCAATGCAAAACCGCAGGTAGCCAATTATGAGTTTACTACGCTAATTCCTAAGCTAGGCGTGGTGGATGTGGGAGAGTTTGACTCTTTTATGATGGCAGATATCCCGGGTATTATTGAGGGTGCGAGTGAGGGAAAGGGTTTGGGATTGGCATTTTTAAAACATATCGAACGCACTAAAACACTTTTGCTGATGATCGATGCATCCAATTATAGAGAGATGAAATATCAGTATGAGACCTTACTGTTAGAGCTTCAACGATATTCAGAGGAGTTGGCAGCACGTACATATGCCATAGCCGTTACAAAGATAGATGCACTAACGGTAGAAGAGGCAAACCATAGGATAGAGACATTTTTAGCAGATATCAATCTTGTACCCAATACGCTATTGAGACGCTATAAAGCTAAAGAGAAGTATCTCTCTTACGGGTATGAAGATCACTTAGACGTAATCTCCCCTCGGCAACAACCACTCTTCGTTCTGCCTTTTTCATCCGTAGCGCATATCAATATTGAGACGCTTCGTTATCTTCTAAGTAGACTTATAAAAAGTGCTGATAAAAGTGAAGGGAAAGTATGAAAAAAAAACGTATCGTTATCAAAGTAGGCTCTCATGTGCTAACTCAGGATACAGAAGTGGCAAAGCATCGTATGTTTGCACTTGTTGAATTGGTCGCCAACCTCAAAGTGCACCATTATGAAGTGATATTGGTTAGTTCGGGAGCCGTAGCTGCAGGGTATACACTTTTGGCATTGGATCAGAATGATATTGCCAATAGGCAAGCATTAGCGGCGATAGGGCAGCCACTGCTGTTAAGTATGTATCAAAAAAAATTTGCCACATTTGATATCTTATGTTCACAGGTATTGCTTTATGCAGAGGTCTTTGAATCCAAAGAGCATATCGTTCATGCAAAAAATGCCATCGATAGGCTATTACAACACGGTATTGTTCCTATTGTGAACGAAAATGACACCGTAAGCATTCAAGAGCTTGTCTTTGGAGACAATGATAGACTCTCAGCCCATGTCGCACACCATTTTGATGCAAAACTTCTAGTCATACTTTCAGATATTGATGCGCTCTATGATAAAGACCCGAACCGATATAAAGATGCTACACGCCGTGCAGTCGTAAGTGATATTGCACAAGATGAATTGAGTGCAGAGCATACTCCTAATAATGTATTTGCCACAGGCGGTATCGTGACTAAATTGCAAGCAGCATCTTATCTTTTAGAGCATAAGAAAGAGATGTTTTTAGCTTCAGGCTTTGATTTGAGTGATGTAAAATCACTGCTTATTGATGGCGTGCATGCGGGTGGGACGCTTTTTAAAGCATAATTATTTGACTTTTGTAGCCGTAAAGTATATACTATAGTAAATAAAGTATATAAAGGATAGATTATGACAGCAAAAGTTGAAAAGTCAGGCTATAAAAAAGAGTTATTTTCCTTGCCTGTTGATGTGGTGGAGAAATTAAAAAAGTATGCACAAGACACAGGTAAGAAAAAAAGCCATATCGTAGCTGAAGCCGTAGAAGCGTATGTTGCACAAAATGAAAGAGAAAAATATATAGAAGATGCGTTAAGTCTTATAGGTATTATCTCTGAAAACACACCTGATATTCAAGAGATAAAAGCCAACAGAGAGGACATATGAAGAAAATCTTTTTAGATGCCAATATATTGATTGATATTTTAGATGGTGGCAGACCTAAAAGTCAGCAGAGTGCAGAAGTTTATGAAATGTTAGTGCGTGGTGTAGAACATTTTTCACTTTACACCTCTTGTGATTTACTCACTACGGTGTATTACTTTATTAAAAAACCACTAGGACAAAAGTTTGCACTAGAAAAGATAAAAAAACTCAATCAGATTATAAAAGTCATAGAGTTTGGCAATGCGGAAATAAACGAAGCCATAGAACTCATGGAAAGAAACGAAAAATATACAGACTTAGAAGACACCATACAGTATGTCATGGCACGCAAAGAGAAATGCGACTACATCATCACCAACGACAACGCCTTTGCCTCCGGTGATGTGCCGGTGTTGAGTGCTAAAGAGGCGATAGCGGTTTTGAAGTAAAGCTCTAGGTTTTTAGGGTAAAATATACTACTTAAAATCAGGGATTGTGAATGCATAAAATAAAAACCAATGGTACAAGTAGAGCTAAAGAGAGTGATATAGAACAAAATTTCATTAAAAAACTTAAAGAGCTAAAATATACATATCGCCCGGATATTCGTGATAGAAGCTCTTTAGAGAAAAATTTTAGAGAAAAATTTCAAGAGCTAAACAGAGTAAACCTAACAGATAATGAGTTTGACAGACTTTTAGAACAGATCATCACCCCAAATGTTTTTACCTCCTCAAAACTATTGAGAGAAATCAATACTTTTGAGAGAGAAGACGGCACTCCTTTGCACTATACACTTGTAAACACTAAAGATTGGTGCAAAAACTCTTTTGAAGTGATAAATCAACTGCGTATCAATACCAAAGATAGCTTTCACAGATATGATATTATCTTGCTTATCAATGGTTTGCCACTGGTGCAAATAGAGCTAAAGACTTTGCAGATAAGCCCAAGACGAGCGATGCAGCAAATAGTCAATTACAAAAACGATACAGGCAATGGATACAGCAATACACTGCTTAGCTTTATGCAACTCTTTATTGTCTCAAACCAGAGCAACACCTACTACTTTGCCAATAACGACAAAAAACATTTTGCTTTTGATGCCGATGAGCGATTTTTGCCTATCTATCAGTTTGCCGATAAAAAGAACAAAAAGATAAGCAATCTTTATGATTTTAGTGATGCTTTTTTGGCAAAATGCCACTTAGCCGAGATGATAAGCAAATATATGGTCTTAGTGCAAAGTGAGCAAAAGCTGATGATGATGCGACCCTACCAAATCTATGCCGTTGAAGCCATAGTAGAGTGTATAAAGGACAACAGAGGCAACGGCTACATATGGCACACCACAGGGAGTGGAAAAACACTCACCTCTTTTAAAGCTTCAACGCTTTTAAAAGATAATGATAGTATTAAAAAAGTGCTTTTTGTAGTCGATAGAAAAGATTTAGACCGTCAAACAAGAGATGAGTTTAACAGATTTCAAGAGAATTGTGTAGAGGAAAATACCAACACCCAAACCCTTGTAGAGCGACTTCTCTCAACAGACTATGCCGATAAGGTCATAGTAACCACTATCCAAAAATTAGGACTTGCTCTCGATGGCACAAACAGACAAAACTACAAAAAAGCTCTTGAACCACTAAGCGGTGAACGAATAGTCTTTATCTTTGATGAGTGCCACAGAAGCCAGTTTGGCAAAAACCACAAAGCGATAAAAGAGTTTTTCCCAAACTCTCAACTCTTTGGCTTTACAGGCACACCTATCTTTGAAGAAAATGCCAATAGCTTTATGATAGAAGATGATACAGCCTCTTTAAAAACCACCAAAGATATATTTGAAAAAGAGCTACACAGCTACACCATCACCCATGCCATAGATGACGGCAATGTGCTTCGTTTTCATATCGACTACTATAAGCCGGAAGCAAAAGAGGCACAAAAAGCGACTATTTCAAAAAAAGCAGTAGCTCAGGCTATCATAGACAAACACGACAAAGTAACCAATGAAAAAAAGTTCAATGCCATCTTTGCCACCTCTAGTATCAACGATGCCATAGAGTATTTTAGGCTTTTTAAAGAGCTTGAACATGAGCTAAATATCGCTTGTGTATTCTCTCCTCCTGCTGAGGGCAATAAAGATGTAGCTCAACTTCAAGAGGATTTACCCACAGAAAAAGAGGATAACAAAGTAGAACCAAATCTAAAAAAAGAGGCTCTAAAAGAGATCATAGCCGACTACAACAGACAATACAACACCAACCACACCATAAACGACTTTGATGTTTACTATCAAGATGTCCAAACTCGCATAAAAAATCAAAAATACCCAAACAGCGACCTGCCTCACAAAGAAAAAATTGATATCACTATCGTAGTAGATATGCTTTTGACTGGTTTTGATAGTAAATTTTTAAATACCCTCTATGTCGATAAAAACCTCAAATACCACGGACTCATTCAAGCCTTTTCAAGAACCAACAGAGTGCTAAACGATACTAAGCCTTATGGTAATATCTTGGATTTTCGCTCACAACAAAATGCAGTTGATGAGGCGATAGCACTTTTTAGTGGTGAAGATATAAGCAAACCAAAAGAGATATGGCTTGTTGATCCTGCTCCAAAAACGATAGAGAAGTTTCAAGAAGCAACTAAAAAACTACAAGAGTTTATGCAAAATCAAGGCTTAGAGAGCAACCCAAGCGAAATAGCCAACCTAAGAGGCGATGAGGCAAGAGCTGAATTTATAAGAACCTTCAAAGAGATACAACGACTAAAAACCCAATTAGACCAACACACAGATCTAAAAACCGAGCAGATAGAAGCGATAGAAGATGCGATGCCAAGCGATATGCTAAGAGCTTTTAAATCGATGTATATAGAGACTGCCAAAGCTTTGCAAATCAAACGAGACAAGGGCGAAGAGGTAAGCGATACAGTAGAGCAGCTTGATTTTGAGTTTGTGCTTTTTGCTTCTACTTTGGTAGACTATGACTATATTATGAACCTTGTGAGCAAATATGCCTCCAATGAGCCAAAAAAGCAAAAGATGAGCAAAGAGCAACTAATAAACCTGCTCAAATCAAGTGCCAATCTTTTAGAAACTCAAGAGGATTTGATAGAGTATATCAACTCACTTGAGGTTGGCAAAGCTTTGGATGAGCAGAGTATCAAAAAGGGGTATGAGGAGTTTTTGGCAAATAAAAACAAGAGAGCAATAGATACAATTGCCAAAAAGCATGGACTCCAAACAACAGAACTTCAAAAATTTATAGATGCCATAATGGACAGATATATCTTTGACGGCGAAAAACTAACAGACCTTTTAGCTCCTCTAAATCTTGGTTGGAAACAAAGAGGGCTTAAAGAGCAAGAGCTAATGAAAGAGCTTGGCCCACTACTTAGAAAGATAGCAAAAGGCAAAGAGATATCGGGCTTAGAGGTTTATGATGGGTAGTATTGTAGTTTACGAAAATGGTGAATTGGAGTTAAAAATATCAATAAAAGAAAATACCCTTTGGCTCAAAGCCCAAGATATAGCAGAACTTTTTGAAGTCCAAAGACCAGCAGTGGTTAAGCATATAGGTAATATTTATAAAACTTACGAGTTGCAAGAGTCTTCAACTTGTTCCATTTTGGAACAGGTTGCCAAAGATGGCAAGATAAGAAAGATAAAATATTATAATCTTGATATGATTATCGCCGTTGGATACAGGGTAAACTCAAAAAAAGCGACACAGTTTAGGATCTGGGCAACAAACATCCTAAAAGAGTATATTTACAATGGTTATGCAATAAATAGTCAAAAAATAACAGTAGATAGATTTATAAAACTAGAAAATGATGTATCAAATATAAAAGATGAAATAGAGCAGATAAAAGAGAACAAAGAAAAGATACAGCTAAATCAAGGTGTTTTTTATAACGGTCAAATATTTGATGCCTATGTTTTGATAAATGATATTTTTAAAAGTGCCAAAGAGAGTATAGTTTTGATAGATAACTATATAGATGAAACCATCTTAACACTTTTTAGTAAATACCCAAAACTACATTTTACTCTTGTAACTAAAAATATATCAAAAAAACTCCAGCTCGATATAAAAAAATACCAAGCACAATACAATAACCTAAAAGTAAAAATATCAAACAGTTATCATGATAGGTTTTTGATTGTTGATAATAAAGAAGCTTATCATTTAGGAGTAAGTTTAAAAGATTTGGGTAAAAAAGTATTTGCCTTTAGTAGGATAAATATAGATATGTTAAGGTTGGAAGATAATGAGTAAATTAGTGCCAAAGCTTAGATTTAAAGAGTTTAGTGGGGAGTGGGAGGAGAAGAAGTTGGGGGATATTGTTGATATTTTTAAAGGTAAAGGTATTTCCAAAAATGATATTTCCGAAAATGGAAAATTAGATTGTATCAGATATGGAGAATTATATACTGAATACAGAGAAATTATAAATAATATAAAATCAAAAACAAATTTAAATCAAAATAATTTAGTTTTAAGCAAAAAAAATGATGTAATTATTCCATCGTCAGGAGAAACAAATATTGATATTGCAACTGCACATTGCATTTTAAAAGACAATATAGCTTTAGGTGGAGATTTGAATATTTTACGAGGTCAAGAAAATGGTATTTTTTTGGCATATTATTTAAGTAATGCAAAAAAAAATGAAATTTCCAAATTAGCTCAAGGTATAGCAGTCGTTCATCTATATTCATCTCAACTTAGCAAATTAACTTTACATCTCCCAACCCCAAAAGAACAACAAAAAATCGCCAACACCCTAAGCTCACTTGATAGTCTCATAGAGGCATACCAAAGAAAAGTAGAGGCTCTTTACAAGCATAAAAAAGCTCTGATGCAACAGCTCTTCCCGTCAGAGGGTGAAAATGTGCCAAAGCTTAGATTTAAAGAGTTTACTGGAGAGTGGGAGGAGAAGAAGTTGGGGGATATATATAAATTTTTTCCAACTAACTCCTTTTCAAGAGATAAATTAAATTATGAAAAAGGAAAAGTTAAAAATATTCATTATGGAGATATTCACACTAAGTTTTCTACACTTTTTGATATTACCAAAGAAGTAGTTCCATATATTAATCAATCTGTCGATATTACAAAAATAAAAAAAGATTATTATTGTGTTGAAGGAGATATGGTCTTTGCTGATGCTTCTGAGGACTTAGATGATATTGGAAAAAGCATTGAACTTATTAATCTAAATAATGAAAGTTTGTTAGCTGGGTTGCATACACTTTTAGCAAGACAAAGAGAAGAGAAGTTGATAAAGGGCTTTTCAGGTCATTTATTTAAATCAAATTTTATTCGCAATCAAATAAAGAGAGAAGCACAAGGTGCAAAAGTTTTAGGTATTTCAGTAAGAAGATTAGAGAATATAATGATTTCTTTTCCAAAATCCCCAAAAGAACAACAAAAAATCGCCAACACCCTAAGCTCACTTGATAGTCTCATAGAGGCAACCAAGCAAAAAGTAGAGGCTCTTTACAAGCATAAAAAAGCTCTGATGCAACAGATGTTTGTGAGTGGGGAGGGTTGAAATGCCGGATAGAAAAGATATCATCATCTACACAGACCAAAATCAAAACATAAAGCTAGATGTCATCATCAAAGATGAGACTCTGTGGGCTACTCAAAAGCAGATGGCTGAGCTTTTTGAGGTGAAAGTCCCTGCTGTATCGAAACATCTGAAAAATATCTTTGAGAGTGGGGAGCTTGATGAGAATTCAGTTGTTTCCATTTTGGAAATAACTGCCAATGATGGAAAAAAATATAAAACAAGTCTCTACAATCTTGATGCAATCATAGCCGTAGGGTATAAAGTCAATAGCCTCAAAGCCACTAAGTTTAGGATTTGGGCTACAGGTGTGTTAAAAGAGTTTATCATCAAGGGGTTTGTGCTTGATGATGAGAGACTAAAACAGAGTAAAAACTTTGGCAAAGACTATTTTGATGAGCTACTTGAGAGAGTTCGCTCAATCCGAGCAAGTGAGAGGCGAATATATCAAAAGATTACAGATATTTTTAGAGAGTGCAGTATAGACTATGATCCAGACTCTCAAATCACAAAAGATTTTTATGCAACAGTGCAAAATAAATTTCACTATGCTATCACAGGCGAAACAGCAGCAGAGATCATCTACAACAGAGCAGACAAAAGTAAACCTTTTATGGGACTTACAACTTGGAAAAACTCACCAGACGGCAGAGTGCTAAAAAGCGATACCCACATAGCCAAAAACTATCTCTTGCCAAAAGAGATCAAAAGACTTGAACGAACGGTATCGAGCTATTTTGACTATATGGCACTAAATAAGGCAGATAGAGAGTATGACGAGTTTAATAAATTTCAAAAAATAGAGTCAGATTTTGACAAGCCGGTAAAAAAGACAAAGGGTGAATTATGAGTAAAGAGCAACAGAGCTTGATGAAACAAATGTTTGTGAGTCGGGAGGGGGTAGGATGCGACTAAGTTATAGTGAGCAAGAGGCTATCTTGAAAAGCTTTTATGAAGTTTTTGGCGAGGGGAAAATCTATCTTTTTGGCTCTAGGGTAGATGATGAGACAAAAGGGGGAGATATAGACCTATATGTCATCCCAAAAAATAGAGATGAACTAGCTAGAAAAAAGATAGATTTTTTACTATCTCTTAAAAATAAAATAGGTGAGCAAAAGATAGATGTGCTTATAGCACAAGATCAAAGTAGAATGGTTGAGCAAGAGGCGATACATAAAGGAGTTGCGTTGAATTTAACAAGAGTGAAAATAAATAAATATTTAAATGAGTGCAATAAACATAAGATGAGAATAGAAAAATCATACGCGAAAGTAAAAGAGATTTTTCCTCTATCTGCACCAAGATACAAAAATTTGAGCGATGATGAGGTTGAAGCGATCGACCAATATCTTTTTAGATTTTCTAAACTGCAAGATACACTGGGTCAAAGAGTTTTTAAATTGATTGTCTCTGAATATGAAGAGAATATCGAAACCTTGACATTTATAGATATTCTTAATAGATTAGAAAAGATTGGTATCTTAGAAGATGCCAATATTTGGAAAAAATTAAGAGATGTTAGAAACGATATAGCACACCAATATGATGATGAACCACAGCAGATGGCAGAGGCTTTAAACAATATCTTTGCTTATAGAAATGAGCTTTTAAATATTTTTGATAATATAGAAAAATTTTATAAAGACAAAGGTATTCAATGAGTGAAGAGCAACAAAAAGAGTTAGGTAAAATCCTTTGGGCGATAAATAGTTGCAAAAAAGTGAGAATAATATGAAAGCAATAGAATATATTTATACAAAAAAAGAGATTATGGATATTTTAAAATCTAAAAAGACTTTTAAAAATAATTCCTTAGCTGATGGTGATATCAAAAGAAGAATGAAAATCAAACCAAACAATCCAGCTTTTTATAGTATGGAGATAGAGTTAAATGATGATTTTAAGATAAAACTTCAACATAACAATAGTGATGAATTTCCAAAATATACGGTAATTTTGCTTTTTCAAAAGACTCTTATATGCCGATTGGACTATCATGACGGACATAGAAGAAAATGTAAAAAAGAGCTGTTTTTAGATGAATTATACGAAGATTTACATCTACATCTTTATTGTGAAGATTGTTTGAAAGAGGGATTTAGTGTTGATAATTTTGTTTTAAATATAAAAGAAGAAAAACTTCTTAATTTTGAGTTTATCTGTTTTGTTGCTCTTTTTTGTAAGATTGTCAATTTGGAGCATCGATTAGATTGTCAAAGGGGGTTATTCTCATGAGGGATATAAATACAATATTTGAAGAGTTTTGTAATAAGTATAGAGTCAAAATAAGTCCAAAAGATAAATTTAAAGCAAAAATTGTTACTCCATTTGGTGGATTAGATAATGACCCTATTGTATTTACTGTAAAATTAGAAGATGAAAATACACTTGTTTTAGATGATGAACTCTCTACTTATTTGTATTTTGATAAAAACTTTTATGACCCCTCATCAACAGCTCAGGATATTATGATGAAAGTTTTGAAAAACTATGGATTAGAAGAGAATGAATTTAAAATGGTAAAAAAAATTGATTTAAATGCAAAATATTACCAAGAGGAGATATTGGATTTTATAACAGCTCTTATTAAACTTCAAGATTTAACTTTTTTAAAAAAAGAGATAATAGTAAAAGAGTTTGTAGAATTAGTTAAAAAATATATTAAAGATAATTATGATGTTAAATATAACTATTATTCTGAAGGTATTAAAGAATTCGATAGTGAAAGCTTATATCCAGTAGATATAGCATTATCTAATGATAATAAAAAATTTGTAAATATATATGCAATTAGTTCACATAGCAAACTTACAGAGTCAACTCTTAGTATGATGTATTACAGATATGAAGCTAAAGGGGGGAATTTTTATAACATTTCTATATTTGATGAATTATCAAAATTTGCAAAAGGCAATAAATATAAACGACTTGTCGCACTTAGTGATAAAACACTTCCAGACTTTGGTGATTTTGATAAAAAAATACTTTTGGAAGAGATAGATAAGAGGTTGAGATAGTATGAGTCAGGTGGAAGAATTTTACACACTAGAGGAGGTAGCTACCAAGCTAAGAAATAGCACTAAAAAAGTTCAACTCATTTTTGCCCATAACGGCACAGGAAAAACAAGACTTTCAAGAGCTTTTAAAGAGTATGAAGAGAATGGAGAAAAAAAGAGCGATACTCTATATTTTAATGCTTTTACAGAAGACCTTTTTCATTGGGATAATGACTTGGAGCATAATACTACTAGAGTCTTGGAGCTTAAAGAATCGAAGTTCTTTAAAGTTTTAGAGGGCGAAGGTTTTGATATGCAAACTCGTGTAAGAGGATTTTTAAATCGTTATGCTGATTTCGATTTTAACATAGATACAGCTACAAAAAAAGTAAGCTTTTCTCGTGATGCTAATGAAGATATAAAAGTATCTCGTGGAGAAGAGAATATTTTTATATGGTCATTTTTTCTTGCCGTTGCACAGTTGACTATTGACAATCATGAAGATTATAGTTGGGTAAAGTATATCTATATAGATGATCCTATCTCTTCACTTGATGATAATAATGTCATAACAGTAGCAAGTCATTTGGCTAAAATGATTAAAGATTCAAATGATAAAAAGTTTATTATCTCAACTCATCATGGACTTTTTTATAATGTGATTTTTAATGAACTTAAAAATTCAGATAAATATCTTCTTTTAAAAAATCAAGATAGCTATAAATTAGAAACTTTAACAAAAGATACACCATACTATCAGCATATAGGTATTTTGAAAGATTTAAAAAAAATAGCAGATAGTGGAGAGATTTACACTTATCATTTTAATCTATTGCGTAATGTTTTGGAGAAAACAGCAGCCTTTCATGGTTTTGATAAGTTTTCAGATTGTATTAAGGTTGAAGATGATGATAGTGAACAAATTATACACACAAGACGCATCAATATATTAAGTCATGGAAATTACTCTATATTTGAGCCTCAAGAGATGCAAGATGAGAATAAAGAGCATTTTAGAAGGGTGTTGTTTAATTTTATAGAAGAGTATGGATTTAATGAAGAACTATTTAATACACAAGAAGGACAACAATGAGTGAAGAGAAACAAAAAGAGTTAGGTAAAATCCTTTGGGCGATAGCTGATGAGTTAAGAGGGGCGATGAATGCTGATGATTTTAGAGATTATATGCTCTCATTTTTGTTTTTGAGGTATCTAAGCGACAACTATGAAGAGGCAGTCAAAAAAGAGTTAGGAAGCGACTATCCAACAGTAGATGAGAGTGAAAAACGAACTCCTTTAGAGATTTGGTATGAGCAAAATGAGCAAGATGTAGAATTTTTTGAGGATATGATGCGAAAAAAGGTGCATTATGTCATCAAGCCCAACTTTTTATGGAATAGCATTGCAGAACTTGCACGAACACAAAGCTCTGAGCTTCATAGAACTTTGGAAGATGCATTTAAGTATATAGAAAATGAGTCATTCTCAACAGCCTTTGACGGACTCTTTTCGGAGATAAATCTAAACTCTGAAAAGCTTGGCAAAAACTACACCCAAAGAAATGAAAAGCTTTGCAAAATTATCACAAAAATTGCTGAGGGGATTGCAGAGTTTTCAAACGATAGCGATGTGCTAGGCGATGCTTATGAGTATTTGATTGGTCAATTTGCAGCTGGCGGAGGCAAAAAGGCTGGAGAGTTTTACACCCCTCAAAAAGTCTCTACTATACTCTCTCGTATCGTCTCGCTCGATAGCCAAGACCCGACTATGGGCAAAAAGAGAAAGCTCAACTCAGTTTTTGATTTTGCTTGTGGTTCAGGCTCTTTGCTTTTAAATGTGCGAAAACAGATGGGCAAAGATGGCATAGGCAAGATTTACGGACAAGAGAAAAATATCACCACCTATAACCTCGCACGGATGAATATGCTACTTCACGGTGTAAAAGATAATGAGTTTGAGATATTTCACGGCGATAGTCTCAAAAATGAGTGGGAGTTGTTGGCAGAGGAAAATCCTGCCAAAAAGATGCACTTTGATGCTATTGTAGCCAATCCTCCTTTTTCTCTAAGATGGGAGCCAAATGATGAACTCTCTAAAGACTTTAGATTTAAAAATTATGGCTTAGCTCCTAAGAGTGCGGCTGATTTTGCCTTTTTGCTGCATGGCTTTCACTTTTTGGACAAAGAGGGAACGATGGCTATCATCTTGCCTCACGGGGTGCTGTTTCGTGGAGGAGCAGAGGCTAAAATACGAAAAAAACTACTTGAAGACGGGCATATAGACACTATCATAGGCTTGCCACCTAAGCTCTTCTTCTCTACAGGCATACCTGTTTGTATCTTGGTGCTTAAAAAGTGCAAAAAGAGCGATGATGTGCTGTTTATCAACGCAAGTGAGCATTTTGAAAAAGGGAAGCGACAAAACCATTTGACAGATGACAATATAGATAAAATAGTCGATACCTATCAGCATAGAAAAGAAGAGGAGCGATACTCTCGCAAAGTAAGCTTGGAAGAGATAGAGAAAAATGAGTTTAATCTCAATATCTCAAGATATGTAAGCACTGTTGAACCTGAAGAGATTATTGAGTTAAAAGAGGTTCATAGCGATTTGGATAAAATCAATGAAGATATTGAAAAGTTTACCAAAGAGCATAATCGGTATTTGAAAGAGTTGGGTATTGAGGGATTGAGGTAAAAGTAAAATAGAACAGCCTTACCTGCGGTAGCGGAAAGAAATATAAAAAGTATTGCGAAAGTATAGAAAATACGGGAGATTTGAATAAGTATGAATAAATATAAAATAGTCTACATGGGAACACCTCATTACGCAAAAGAGATATTAGAGACACTTATAGATGCAGAAGATATGGACGTGTCATTGGTCTTAACACAGCCCGATCGTCCCGTAGGGCGTAAAAAGGTCTTGACACCTCCTCCCGTGAAGATTGTAGCACAAGCACACGGCATAGAAGTACTACAGCCAAACCGTCTTTTAGACGAGGGCATTTTTGATGCTATTTGCAATACGAACCCCGATTATATTGTGGTAGCGGCCTTTGGGCAGATATTGCCTAAGAATATTTTAGATATCGCTCCGTGTATTAATCTCCATGCCTCACTGTTACCGCAGTATAGGGGGGCATCACCTATACAGCACTCCCTGCTTAACGGCGATGAAAAAACAGGAGTGACTTCTATGCTGATGGAAGAGGGGCTTGATACGGGGGAGATCTTGCAGAGGGTAGAGTTTGTTATTCCTGAAGATATGCGACTGCATGCATTGATGCAGAAGCTTACCGAAGATGCCTGTAGTTTGACGCTTAGTACACTGCGTAACTTTGAGTCTATTACGCCGCAACCACAAGATGATTCAAAAGCAACACTGTGCAAAAAGATCAAAAAATCTGACGGTGAAGTAGATTTTGAAGATGCTATGGTTGTCTATAATAAATATAGAGCTTTTGAAGGATGGCCGGGTATCTTTTCGAGTAACGGCATGAAGCTTGACGGGGTGAGTGTGATAGAGAAAGAAAGAGCACATAAAGCTTGTGAGATACTGGGGTTTGAAGATAAGAGTGTGATAGTAGGATGTAGCAGGGGTGCTTTAAAGATAGAAATACTACAGCCGGCATCTAAAAAAGCGATGCATGCCAAAGCATACTGTGTAGGTAGGGGACTTAAGGTTGGAAATCAAATATTTTAAGAGGCTTGACTCAACACAGACCTATCTTGTAGAGCAGATACAAAAGGGCAGACTCATAGCACCCGTAGCAGTTATCACAGCAGAACAAAAAGCGGGTATTGGCTCTCGAAATAACCGATGGTCGGGAGGAGAGGGAAACTTCTTTGCATCTGTCGCTGTTTTACTAGAGACCTTGCCTTCAGATTTGCCTTTGGCTTCGGCCTCTATCTATTTTTCGTATATTATGAAACAGACGTTACGGGAGTTTCATGAAGATATTTGGCTTAAGTGGCCCAATGACTTCTATAAAAACGATACAAAAGTAGGCGGAACGATTACACAAAAAGTAAAACGTACTTTGGTATGCGGCATTGGTATCAACTTAAAAGAATCCAAAAACGGCTACGCTGCTTTGCAGAGTGATATTGCACCAAAAATATTACTCCAAGCGTACCTGGAAGCACTTGAAAAATTTCCAAAATGGAAGCATGTTTTTAGTCAATATGAGATAGAATTTGAGCAGAGTAGAAAGTTTTCAGTCCATATTAAAAACGATAAAAAGAGCCTGAAAACGGCTAGTTTGCAAGAAGATGGTTCTTTGATGATTGAAGGGAAGAGGATGTATAGTTTACGATGAGTGAAGTAATAAGTATTGCCAACCAAAAGGGCGGTGTAGGAAAAACGACAACAGCAGTAAACTTGGCAGCATCACTGGCTGAAAGAGGGAAGAGAGTGATATTACTCGATATTGATCCACAGTCTAATGCTACCACAAGTTTGGGGTATGCAAGAGGGGATTATGAATACAATATCTATCATGTACTGATAGGCTCTAAAAAACTCTCTGAAGTGATACTGGATACAGAAGTAGAGAATTTGTCATTGGCACCTTCGAATATAGGGCTTGTAGGGATAGAGAAAGAGTTTTATAATCCTAAAAAGAGAAATAGGGAACTTGTACTCAAAGAGAAGATTGAGGAGATTTCGGATAGATATGATTATATTATTATAGATTCACCTCCGGCTTTGGGTCCTATTACGATTAATGCATTGAGTGCTTCAGACTCTGTGATCATCCCGATACAGTGTGAATTTTTTGCACTTGAAGGTTTAGCTCAACTATTAAATACAGTGAGTCTTATTAAAAAAACAATCAATCCAAAGTTAAAGATTAAAGGTTTTTTGCCTACTATGTACTCAAAGCAAAACAACCTTTCAAAACAGGTCTTGGCTGATTTGACCCACCATTTTAAAGATAAACTGTTTCATAAAAAAAAGGGAAAAGAGTGCATTGTAATACCTAGAAACGTAAAGGTGGCAGAGAGCCCGAGCTTTGGTAAACCGGTGATTGCATATGCGGCAAAGTCAAAGGGCTCTCATGCCTATAGAGATTTGGCTGTTGCAATTATGAAAGGATAGTATAATGGCATTGGGTAGAGGATTAGGAGAGATTCTCTCCGAGGTTGAAGAGGCGTATGAGAAAGATTTATCGGATATTGACAGTTTTGAACTTGAAAAACAGGGGGCGAGGATAGAGGATCTGGATATCGATACGATCTCTCCTAATCCATTTCAGCCACGAAAACATTTTGACAAAGAGTCTCTCAAAGAGTTGAGTGATTCCATTGTACGACACGGATTGCTACAGCCTATTGTGGTTATAGAGAAAGATAACGGGTATCTTTTAATTGCAGGAGAGCGTCGTCTAAGAGCACATAAACTTGCCAATCTCAATACCATTAGAGCGATTATAGCAGATGTCAATATAGATGAAATTAAGCTTAGAGAGCTTGCACTACTAGAGAATATCCAAAGAGAAAATCTCAATGCTATAGAGCTTGCCAACTCTTATGCAGAGCTGATCGAGGTGCACAGTATTACGCATAATGAACTCTCTGCTATTGTGAATAAAAGTAGGTCACAAATTACAAATACGATGCGTCTTTTATCATTGACACCCTATGTGCAGGAGTGTTTAATAGAAAATAAAATATCTCAGGGGCATGCAAAAATACTCGTTGGTCTCGAAAAAGAGAAACAAAAAGTGGTAGTAGATAGTATTATCGGACAGAAACTCTCTGTACGAGATACAGAGGATATGGTAAAAAAACACAAAACAGCACGTAAATCTATCCAGATGAAGAAGGAAAAAGATACAAACTTTGCAAAATACAAAAAAATGTGCGACCTCTATCTTCCTTTTGCGTATAGACTTAAAAGCAAGAGTATTGAGATTAAATTGAAAGATGAAGAAGAACTTGAATCTTTCTTGGCATATTTTAAAGAGAAGATATAGCCATTTTGGGTGTTTGTATATGTAGCATTAGACTAAAAAGACTCTTTTTTTTCATAGAATGAATCTAAAATTAATCAAGATGAGATAAGCATAATGCTAAAATATTGCGAAATTACTTGGAGGAGGTTGAATGCTAGACATACATTTACCGTTGATGTTGTTTGTTTTAGTTTTATTTCTAACTCTGCTTGTTCTTTTAAATAATATGCTCTATACGCCTTTAGTCAAATTTATAGATGACAGAAAGAGCGCGATAGCAAAAGATTTTGAAGCTTCAAAAAGCGTTAGCAGTAATACGGACGAACTGAATGCTAAAGCTGAGGAGAATATCAAGATAGCCAAAAACAGGGCAGCAGAGATCAGACAAAAAGCAATTGATGATGCAAAAGTATTGGCTGCAAGCAAAATAGAAACAAAGCAAAAAGAGCTTGAAAAAGAGTATGAGTCTTTTCTTCAAAAGCTGGACTCGGAAAAAGCGAAGCTGAAAAATGAATTGCTTTCGCAAATGCCTCTATTTAAAGAGAGCCTAAAAGCCAAATTTAGTAAGTTGTAGGAGGCTATGAAGATATGCAGAAAAAATTACTATTATTATCTTTGCTTGCGGTGCCTGTGACGATATTGGCATCGGGTGACGCAGAGGCAACGCGCTATTTTGCACAGACAGGTAGAGAGACCGACTTTTTTCCAAGACTTTTTAACTTTTTGATCTTTGCAGGATTGTTGTATTACCTGCTTGCAGAGCCTGTTAAAAATTTTTTCAAAGAGAGAAAAGAGGGCATTGCAGCACAACTTAAAGAGATCGAAGAGAAACTCCAGGCTGCAAAAGATGCCAAAAAAGAGGCAGAAAAACATCTACAAGAGTCTGAGCAAAGGGCTAAAGAGATTGTAGAAGATGCTAAAAAAGAGGCAGATGTTTTGGTAAAAAATATTCAAGATGCCAATGCCAATGACCTATCAAATCTTGAAAAACAGCTAGAAGAGAAGATGGCACTAGAAGAGAGAAAAACTCTCAGAGAAGTGGTTGATGCGGTTTTGAGTGAAAATATTACGAAAGATGATATTGTGCTCGATGAAGGCAAGGTCATTGATGTTGTTTCAAAAAATGTTTCACAGAGAAAGGCGGCATAACTGATGGAAGAACTTATTGCTAAAAGATATGCCAAGGCATTGACTCAGGTGAGTAAAGATATCGAAAAAAGTGCCGTACTTCTCGAGCGCTTATCAGAAAGTATTGAGAATAAAGAAGTAAAGCAGGTACTCACTTCACCGCTGCTTACAAACGATAAAAAAATAGAGATAGTTTTATCGGGACTCGGTGAGCATGCAGATAGTACGCTGGTACATTTTATTAAGGTTCTGGGAGAAAACAAAAGACTTGAACTTATTCCTTTTATTTCTCAAGTTCTCAATAGAGATTTGCAAAAAAAATCAAACCAATACGACGGTATCGTTCTCTCCAATAAGGTACTTGATGCCAAAGTATTGGATAGATTGGAAAAAACGCTTAAAACATATACGGGTGCAAGCATTCAACTTAAACAGGAAAAGTCTGATTTTGACGGCTTGCGTGTTTTAGTGGATGATTTGGGCATTGAGGTAAACTTCTCTAAGCAGAGAGTTAAAGAGCAACTAATTGATTTTATTAAAAACTCACTTAGTTAATTTACAGGAAAGGAGAATCAGTGGCAGTTAAATTGCAAGCAGATGAGATAAGTTCAATCATCAAAGAGAGAATTGAAAATTTTGAAATTGATATAGATATTAATGAAATAGGAAAAGTAGTAGGTATAGCCGACGGTATTGCGACAGTCTATGGACTGAATAATGTTATGGCCGGAGAGGTTGTAGAGTTTGATAACGGTATGAAGGGGCTTGTACTAAATCTTGAAGAGTCAAATGTGGGTGTCGTAGTACTTGGTTCAAGTGCAGGTATCAAAGAGGGTATGAGTGTTAAAAGAGCAGGCGAACTTCTCAAAACACCAGTAGGTGATGGTATGATGGGAAGAGTGGTAAACCCGCTTGGTGAACCTGTAGACGGCAAAGGTGCAATAGAAGCGACGGAGCATAGGTTTATCGAAGAGAAAGCACCCGGAATTATGGCTAGAAAATCGGTACATGAACCGCTTCAAACAGGGATCAAAGCCATTGATGCACTTGTACCGGTGGGTAGAGGTCAAAGAGAGCTCATTATCGGGGATAGACAAACGGGTAAAACAACTTTGGCAATTGATACCATTATCAACCAGAAAGGCCAAGATGTGGTATGTATCTATGTTGCAATCGGTCAAAAAGCATCAACGGTAGCTGCTACGGTAAAGAAGCTTGAAGAGCATGGTGCTATGGAATATACGATTGTCGTTACGGCAGGTGCAGCCGAGTCTTCGGCACTTCAGTTTCTTGCTCCTTATGCCGGTGTAACAATGGCAGAATACTTTAGGGATAATGGAAGACATGCAGTGATCTTTTACGATGATCTCTCTAAGCATGCTGTGGCATATAGAGAGATGTCACTTATTTTAAGACGTCCTCCGGGTCGTGAAGCATATCCGGGGGATGTTTTCTATCTTCACTCAAGATTACTTGAGAGAGCGGCAAAACTCTCTGATGATTTGGGTGCAGGTTCTATTACTGCCTTCCCGATTATCGAAACACAAGCAGGTGATGTGGCAGCCTATATTCCAACCAATGTTATCTCTATTACCGATGGTCAAATCTTCTTGGAGACTGACTTGTTCAACTCAGGTATTAGACCGGCAATTAACGTAGGACTTTCCGTATCACGTGTAGGCGGTGCTGCACAAATCAAGGCGACAAAACAAGTTTCCGGCACATTAAGACTTGATTTGGCATCTTTTAGAGAACTTCAGGCATTTGCACAGTTTGCATCGGATCTTGATGACCATACCAGAGGTCAGTTGGAGCGCGGGCAGAGGATGGTAGAGGTACTGAAACAAGGACCCTACTCGCCTGTATCTATTGAAAAGCAGGTTGTGATTATTTTTGCCGGTGCAAATGGATATCTTGATGATATCCCCGTGGCTTCCGTGGTGAAGTTTGAGTCGGATCTTATGCCGTTTATGGATGCGAAATATTCGGATATTCTTGATGCGATTCGCAATGATAAGAAAATTACCGATGATACGGATGCAGCATTGAGAAAAGCAATTGAAGATTTTAAAGCTTCATTTGCTGCATAAGAGAGGCTTAATATGGCTAATTTAAAAGAGATTAAGCGCAAGATTGGTTCGGTTAAGAATACGCAAAAGACAACCAACGCAATGAAGCTTGTCTCTTCTGCAAAACTAAAAAGAACAGAAGAGCTTGCAAAAAGATCTAGGGTCTATGCAGCTAAATTAACCGAACTCTTAAATGAGATTGCAAGAAAAATGCAACAGACCAATACAAACGGTATTGACAATATATATTTTAGAGAAGTCGATGAGCTTCAAAAAGTAGATATTGTTTTTATTACGGCAGATAAAGGTCTTTGCGGAGGTTTTAATGCACAAACCATTAAAAGAGCCAATCATCTTATTGAGACATTTCGAGAAAAAAATGTCAAAGTACGCTTAAGAGCTATAGGAAGAAAGGGTATAGACTATTTTAAGTTCAACGGTATAGAACTCAATGATGAAGTTATCGGGCTTTCTTCCGCACCTGATTTTAAAAAGGCATCAGAATTTATTTCTGAAGTAGCAGACTCGTATGCAAACGGTGATACGGATAAGATTATTTTGATACATAACGGCTATGTCAATATGATTACGCAAGAGGTGAGAGAGGATCAGATATTGCCGGTAGATACGCCTAAGCTGGAACTCAACAATGTCTCTACTTCTGAACTCGAAGTAGAACCGGATGATGACGATACACTTTTAAATGCATTGGTGAAGCGATATATTGAATATACGATGTACTATTCACTGATTGATTCGCTTGCAGCAGAACACTCTGCACGGATGCAGGCAATGGATGCAGCAACGAAAAATGCAAAAGAGATGGTCAAGACCTTACAGGTTAAATACAACAAAGCAAGACAAGAATCGATTACTACTGAGCTTATAGAGATTATCAGTGGCATGGAATCAATGAAATAATGAGGAGAAAAAATGACAGGTAAAATAGTACAGGTCTTAGGACCCGTAATTGATGTGGACTTTACAGACTATCTACCAGAGATTAATGAAGCATTGGAGACAATGAATGTAATTGACGGAAAAGAGCAGAGATTGGTTTTGGAGGTAGCAGCACAACTAGGCGACAATAGAGTAAGAACGATTGCAATGGATATGAGTGAAGGTCTTGTAAGAGGCCAAGCAGTCAAAGCTACGGGTGAATCTATTCAAGTACCGGTAGGTGAAGAGGTACTTGGTCGTATCTTTAATGTTGTGGGTGAAGCTATTGATGACAATGGTGAGGTGAATGCAAAAACATACTGGTCAATACATAGGGATCCGCCTTCGTTTGAAGAACAGAGTACAAAAACAGAAGTTTTTGAGACGGGTATTAAAGTAGTTGACCTACTTGCCCCTTACAACAAAGGTGGAAAAGTAGGGCTCTTTGGCGGTGCCGGTGTGGGTAAAACCGTTATTATTATGGAGCTTATCAACAATGTTGCAATGAAACACTCAGGATACTCTGTTTTTGCAGGTGTCGGTGAGAGAACCCGTGAAGGAAACGATCTCTATTTTGAGATGAAAGACTCAAACGTACTTGATAAAGTGGCACTCTGCTACGGACAGATGTCTGAACCTCCCGGAGCACGTAACCGTATCGCACTTACCGGTCTTACGATGGCTGAATATTTTAGGGATGAGATGGGACTGGATGTCTTGATGTTTATCGATAATATTTTTAGATTTGCACAATCAGGTTCTGAAATGTCGGCACTTCTTGGCCGTATCCCTTCAGCTGTCGGATACCAGCCGACACTTGCTAGAGAGATGGGCGCACTGCAAGAGCGTATTACCTCTACGACTAAAGGTTCTATTACCTCTGTACAGGCGGTTTATGTACCTGCAGATGACCTTACCGATCCGGCGCCGGCCTCTGTATTTGCACACTTGGATGCAACAACGGTATTGAACAGATCAATTGCTGAAAAAGGTATCTACCCTGCGGTTGATCCGCTTGATTCGACATCAAGAATGCTTGATCCTCAGATTGTCGGTGAAGAGCATTATGCAGTGGCAACGGGAGTACAGCAGATACTTCAAAAATACAAAGATCTTCAAGATATCATTGCCATACTTGGTATGGATGAACTCTCGGAAGATGATAAACTGGTTGTAGAACGCGCAAGAAAGATTGAAAAATATCTTTCTCAGCCTTTCCATGTTGCCGAAGTATTTACAGGTTCTCCGGGCGTATATGTTACACTTGAAGAGACCATTGCAGGGTTTAAAGGTCTTTTGGAAGGCAAATATGACCATATGAATGAAGCAGCTTTTTATATGGTAGGAAATATTGATGAAGCTATTGCTAAAAATGAGAAGATTAATACGAAGTAAATATCTATAAACGAGCAGACTTTGAGAGGTCTGTGCTATGCATACCTTATATAATAAAGCTCTTTTAGGGATAAACCGTCATCAGAGATGGTATTGTGTTTTTGTATTTTAAAGGATAGGGATATGGAACAGATGAAACTAGAGATCATCACGCCAAACGGTATGATATTTGATGGTGAAGTCAAACAGGTGAACCTGCCGGGTTCAGAGGGTGAGTTTGGTGTTTTAGCAGGTCATGCAACGCTTGTATCTACTTTGGATACGGGTGTGATTGTGATTGACAAAGAGGATGGTACGGAACTTGCAGTAGCTATTAACTCGGGATATGTCAAGGTTGAAGAGGATAAGACAACCTGTATCGTAGATGGTGCGGTGGCACTCTCTGGCAGTGATTCAGAACTCTCAAAAGCCTTGGAAGAGGCAAAAGAGCTATTAAAAAGTGCAGAGACCTCTAATACGGCAATAGCTGCGGCAGTGAGTAAAGTAGAACATATAGGAAAATCGTTTTAAAGTGGGTTTTTATGTCGGATTATTTGATGAGCGGTAGTGCGATCACTTGGATTGTGCTACTTTGGCTCTCTGCCTATTTTATCATTACTTTTTGGGTTTTTTTAGATAGATTCTCGATTTTAAATAGACGTATCTCTTCAGAGGCAGCTTCTCTGAAAGCACTCTATACCGGCCACGCTAAAACAGTAGCACAAAATTCCCTTATCTATACCTACCTTTCACGTGTCTCCTCTCCTAATAAGGCTATACTTGAAGCAGCATCTTCAGATGCTATTCGTGTCTCGACAAAAGGGCTAACATGGCTTTCGATTATTGCTTCAACCTCACCGTTTATCGGTTTATTCGGTACGGTCATAGGAATTTTAGAGACATTTTCAACATTGTCAGGAAAATCATCGGCATCTTTGTCTGTTATAGCTCCTGCCATTTCAGAGGCACTTATCGCAACGGCAGCCGGTATTGCCGTGGCTATTTTTGCTTATACTTTTCATTTAATACTTAAACGTAAAGCATACGAACTCTCATCTTTACTCTCTTCGCAATCTGAAGTGATATTGTCTCAGACTGATGAGGAGAAGTAATGCGTAAAGAGTTTTCCTGGGATGAGAGTCCCGATTTAAATATAACACCGCTTATGGATGTGATGCTGGTACTTATGGCCATTTTGATGGTAACTGCACCCACACTGACATTCAAAGAGCAGATTAGTCTGCCTCAAGGTTCCAAAACAGTACAGGTAAGCAAACCCAAGACACTCACCATTCGTATGGATAAGCATCGTAACATCTATCTAAAAAACGATACTTACGGCTTAGATACATTTGCAGATGATTTTGTGAATCAATCGGTTAAATATGATAAAAATACTGAAGTCTATATCCGTGCAGATGAGGCGTTACACTATAAAGATATTATCTATTTGCTTAAGTCTGTAAAAGCTGCAGGATTTGAAAAAGTCTCTCTTATTACCGAGTAGGGAGAGAGAGGATGGTAAAGGATACACCTTTTTCATTCTATTGGGGCGGCATTGCCGTTGGTATTTATCTCTTTATTGTTCTTATGGCACTTTTCTATTTTAATATGAAAGATAAAACCCAAGTAAAACAGTATGTGAAAAAAGATCAGCATCGTATGCAAGTGGCGTTAGCCGGTACAAAAGAAAAAAAAGTGCTCAAAGTAAAGCCTAAAAAAGATAGTAAACAAAAAAAACCAAAAGAAATTTCCAAGCCCAAGTTAAGATCTAAAAAGAGCCCTAAAAAGGTTTTGAAAGAAAAAATTGTCAAAAAAACTCTTAAGAAAAAAGATACGAACAAAACAGAGCCAAAAAAGAGAAACATAGCAAAAAAGAATCTGCCCAAAGCCAAAAAAACTTTAGATCTCTTTTCTAAAGTAAAAACAACCCAAAAGAAGCTTGAGATAAATATCACAGATACAGCGCTTAAGCGTGTCCCTAAAAATAATCTAATTAAGGTAAAAAACAAGAGGTTGAGTGCTACTGAAAAAATCTCTAGTGCACTCAAAGCAGAAAATAGTCTCCAAAGCGGTGAGGAGAATGCCTATTTTGCCAAAGTGCAAAGCATGCTTGAGGATTGGCCTGCTCAGAGTAATTTTGCAGGCGAGAAGGCCACCGTGATTTTATATATTAAACCAAGCGGAGAGTTTGAATTTAAGGTCAAATCTGCTTCAAATATTGATGCCTTTAATGAAGGGCTTATTGCATTTTTAGAACAACTGCAAAGTATAGGATTTGGAGAGCATTCAGGGGCAAGAACTTATGAATATGAAGCTGAATTTATAGCCAAAGAATAAGCATAGATAAGGTTTTTTGACATTTTTTGACTTTTGGATGATAGGCTTTTAGTAGATATGATACTAGGAGCGGATGTATGAAAAACAGATTAAGAGCTTATCTCAATAAATTGTTGGAGCTTCATGGCAGTGATTTGCACTTAAAGGCAGAATCTTTTGTACACATGCGTATAAACGGAGAGTTGCACGCATTGAAAAATGAGCGATTAAACAATGATGAGATGGTACAGATTGTCCAAGAGATACTTACGACAAATGAGTTTGGACGATTAAAAGAGGAGAGAGAAATTGATAGTTCTTATACCTTGGATAATAGACGCTACAGGGTAAATGTATTTCACCATATGCATGGTTTAGGCGTGGCAATGCGTGTGATTCCGGAAGAGATTATGTCTCTAGAGGCTCTACATCTGCCTAAAGCGGTAGAGAAGCTCTCGGAACTCGAACATGGCTTGATACTAGTGACAGGAACCACGGGTTCCGGAAAATCTACGACACTGGCTGCACTTTTAGATAGAATTAACAAGACCAAAAGAAAACATATTGTAAGTATTGAGGATCCTGTAGAGTATCTTCATAAAGAGCACTCTTGTCTTATCTCCCAACGTTCCGTAGGAAGCAATACCCAAACATTTTCCAATGCATTAAAAGCAGCACTTCGTGAAGATGTCGATATTATATTTATTGGAGAATTACGTGATTTGGAGACGATGGAAATCGCACTGCATGCAGCCAATACAGGTCATCTAGTTGTCTCGACACTGCATACAATGGATGCCAAAGAGACCATAGGACGCATTATAGGGATGTTCCCGCAAGAAGAGCAGAGTCGCATACGCACGGCACTCTCTTTTGTGTTAGAGGCTGTTGTATCACAGAGGTTGGTGAAGACAAAGGAGAACAAGAGAATGCCTGCCGTTGAGGTTATGCTCAAAACCCAGAGAATCTCTGAATTAATTGCTGAAAATCGAGACAATGAGATTTTAGAAAGTATTGAGAAGGGGAAAGATATTTATGGTACACAATCATATGATCAGTCGCTACTCTCTCTTTACAAGCGAGGTATTATTACTAAATCCACTGCTTTGAGGCACGCTACTAATCCATCGGATTTAAATCTTCAGATGCATGGAATCCAAAAGCATTTGGATATTGAGAAAAAAGAGGCACCGAAGAAAAATCTTAAAGGAGTATTTGATTTAAAATAGCTTTCATATTTATTAATGAAGATTTTAATACAGCCTTGATATAATGCTTCATAAAAGATTTGAAGGAAACTTTTTGAAGTATCTATTATTTTTACTGATAACATGTAATCTTTTTGCTGTTGATGCAACGGTAAAAATAGAAAAAGATGTTGAAAACAGAACACGTATTGCCTTGGTGGATGGTTCTTCCGTACCTAATAGTGCCTTTTTTAAGATATTACAATCAGATTTAAAGATCTCAGGCCATTTCTTAGCCGACAAAACACATCACAAAGGGGATATGAATTCAAATTATCTCTTGCCCTCACTTAAAAATCAAGAGTATGTATTAAAGTATTCACTCACTCAAGAAAGGCAAATCAAGCTGCTTATTCGCTTGATGAAAAGTTCTGAAAGTACCGAAGTTTTTAAAAAAAGCTACACGATTACAGCAAAAGAGAAAATCCCCTTTTTAGCACATAAAGCAGTCAGTGACATCAATACCGTTTTAAAGTATCCCGATATATCATGGATAAACCGCTATGTTATTTATGCACGTTATACTACGCCCAAAAAAAGTGAAATAGTCTTGGCTGATTATACTTTTAGTTATCAAAAGTCTATTATTCGGGGTGGATTGAATCTTTTCCCCAAATGGGCAGACAAAGAGCAGAAACATTTTTATTATAGTGCATACGGTGGACTTAAGCCTGTATTGTATAAGATGAATATCTATACGGGTAAAAGAACGAAAATCACTGCATCGGAGGGGATGTTAGTCTGTTCCGATGTACGAAAAGACGGTAAAAAATTACTCTTAACTATGGCGCCAGAGGGACAAGCAGATATTTACGAGTTTGATCTCTCCTCTAAGAGAGCCAAAAGAGTGACGAAATTTAAGGGTATTGACGTAAAAGGAAAATATGTAGATGATGAAAGTAGTATCGTATTTGTCTCCGATAGATTGGGGTATGCGAACATCTTTAAAAAAAGCCTGTTTTCCGGTTCGGTTTCCCAGGCGGTCTATCATGGACGTAACAACAATGCAGTAGATACGGATGGAAATAAGATAGTCTATGCAAGCAGAGAGAGCCAAAAAAGTTTTGGAAACAATAGATTTAATATCTATCTTGCTACATCGGATACAGCAACGACACGCCCGCTAACCACAACGGGGACAAATCAGTTTCCGCTATTTTCATTCGGTGGAACCGTAGTACTCTATATCAAGCACCACGGCAGGAAATCCTCTGTGGGGTATATCAATTTAGAGAGTCAGCAGAGTTTACTTTTTCCTCTTTCAGGAAGAAAAGTACAATCAATAGATTGGTAGAGATACCGTTAAAGGATAAAAAATGACAAAAAAAATATTAATCATGGCATATGCAACACTATTCATGGGTACGGGATGTAGCCAAAAAGCACCGGACTTGGATATTGAAGAGGGTAGGAATAATATATCCGATGCGACTGAAGTTGCATCGGATACGGTCTCAATCGATGAAAATGAGTATGGCAGCGAGAACAGAGATGCGCTTAACGGTACACAGTACAACAGCAGCAGTGATGGGTTTCAAAGTCTCTATTTTGGTTTTGGCGATTATACGGTTTCTTCTTCGATGGAGGATACGATTGAGAAAAATGCCAATATCGTTCATAGTGTTCAACAAAGAGTAAAAATCGAGGGTAACTGTGATGAGTTCGGTACAGATGAGTACAATTATGCACTCGGACTCAAGCGTGCCAATGCCGTTAAAGAGAGTTTGGTCTCTCGGGGCATTCCCGAAAACAAGATGGTAGTTATCTCTTATGGTGAGAGCAACCCTGTATGTACAAGTCCTACAGACAGCTGTTATGAGAAAAATAGAAGAGTAGATCTGCGTTTAGTAAAGTAAACATGATGAAATCTCTATTTCTGTGTGCCTGCTTGTGTGGCGTCGTTTTGTATGCTGAACCTTCGGTATATGGAAGCAGTAGTAGTGTTGATGTTGCTTACAAAAAAACCATTGCTTCACTCAAAAGAGAGCTTGCACGACAAAAAGAGCGTATAGATGGATTGACAAGTATTGTCGAGGGGCTGAGTTTGCAGATCAATACCCTTAAGCAGACAAAGAGAAGTCTTCTGCAAGAGAGTAACCCTAATAATGCAAAACTCCTTAAAGAACTTGGGATGATGATTGATGAGATCAATAACAATTATGTCTCTAAAGAAGAGTTGGCTAATGTTTTAAAAAGCAATAAACAATCAACCAATATAGATACAAAAAGCTCCAAAACTAAAAAAGACTCATCCTCTTTACCGTTGGTATCTCAAGCAGCAGCGAAACTCTATAGTGAAGGCGTGCGTCTCTTTATGAAGAAACGTTACGACGAGGCAAAAAAAAGATTTCTGCTTATTGACGAGAAGGGATACAAGCCTGCAGCATCAAATTACTATCTAGGAGAGATAGCATATTATACAAAAAAGTATGAAGATGCTATTTTTTATTTTAAAAAGAGTGCGGGGCTTTATGATAAGGCTTCGTATATCGATGTTTTACTCTTGCATACAGCAATCTCTTTGGAAAAAACAGGTCAAAAATCACAAGCACGTGCTTTTTATGAAAATATTATAGAGAATTATGCAGATAAAAAATCGGCAAGCATTGCTAGAAAAAAGTTAGAGAAACTATAGAGTATGAAATTGATATACATGATATCCATACTATATGCAAATATACTTTGGGCAGAGACAATTTTGTATGATGGAGATAAAGAACCTGTCATTAAAGATCTAACGCATGAACTTATTCCGCTCTCAAAAACGGTATTTAAGGTTATTCATCTTAAAAGCGGCAAAGAGAAAACCGTCGATTTAACCGGAAAAGATTTTATCCTTGTCTCTGTACGCGAGAAAGGAAGCGATGGACGTTTTTATGCCGTAGATAGGGATGGCACTGTCTGGTGGTCGGGTCCTATTACTTCTGGTGCACCTGAGTATAGAAGCCCTTCAGGGATATTTCATATTTTTCAAAAAAAGAGATACCATATGTCCAATGACTATCCGGATGAGTCAGGAGTCAATAATATGGACTTTATGATGAAATATACAACTAGAGGACATGCTCTGCATAAAGGGTCAGTAAATTGGATGTCTCATGGCTGTATCCATATTGACCCCAAGGATGTACCTGTCATCTATCGCTGGTCCAAACACGCAATGCCCGTTGTTGTTACTAGACACTCCTATATGCCCTATGCAAAAGATGATTTGCGCAGGATATATCTACGAAGATAATCTTTTGGCTTTTTCGTAAGCCTCTTTTATCGCATCCATACATGCTGCACGGACATTGCCTTTTTCCAGTGCGCTATATCCTGCAGCAGTCGTACCTCCCGGACTCATAACCATATCTTTGAGCAAGGAGGGGTGTGTATGCTGGATAAGTCCGCTAAAGCCCTCAAAAAGTCCTCTCATCACACTCATGGCATCTTCTCTTTTTAAGCCTTGTTCGACGGCACCGTCTGTAAGAGATTCGGCAATTAAAGCTAAGTATGCCGGTCCGGAACCGGCTAAAGACGTGGCGATATCTATCTCTTTCTCACTGTTTAACCAGAGGGTTTTTCCGATAGTGTTTAATATCGAGATAGACTCGTTTTTTGCATTGATATCACCGGTAAGCGTAGTCATAGATTCTCCTATACTCGCAGCGATATTTGGCATACAGCGAATAAATGAATCTGCTTTGAAATGTTTTTTTATCTGCATAATGCTTGTTCCTGCTAAAACGGAGATGAGCAGGTTTGCTTTGCCTTGAAGTTGCTTTCCTACCTCTTCTATATGGTGAGGCTTGATACATAAAATCAGATTTTTTTGGCTGAGATCAAAATCGTTTATCAGATAGGTATCAAGATGAGAACCCAGATTCTTTGCAAAAACATTCAAGCTCTCTTTACTTCTGCCAACCGCTTCGATGTGATATTTCCCTTGAAGTCCTTTGGCAATACTGAGTGCCATATTTCCACTGCCTATTAATGTAATGGTTTGCATAGTTTCTCGCTTTGGTTTTAGGTGTAGGTATTATAGCATTATTAGTATAACTTTGTTAAAATAGACAAAGTCAATCTATATGAGGAATAGAAATAGCATGGAGATATTTTTAAAAGAAGCAAGAGCATCAAGCAGGGTTCTTTCTGCATTAAGCAGCAGACAAAAAAACAGAATTTTAGGAGCGATGGCAGAGGGGTTGCGTAACCGTAGTAGAGAGATTATAGAGGCCAATACCTTAGATATGCAAGAGGCGGAGATAGATCATTTAAGTACATCTATGAAAGACAGACTCCTCTTAAATAGAGAGAGAGTTGAGGCTATGGCAAAAGCGATTGAGGAGATAGCAGCCCTCAAAGAGCCGGTAGGACGTGTACTTGATGGGTGGTATACGGATGCCGGGTTTAAAATAGAGAAAGTCTCCGTACCAATCGGGGTCATAGGTGTGATTTATGAGTCTAGACCAAATGTAACTTCGGATGTAGGAGCACTCTGTTTTAAGTCCGGCAATGTAGCTATACTCAAAGGGGGGAAAGAGGCAGAACACTCCAATAAAGCCATCGCTTCAATATTACAAAGTGTATTAGAAGCACATGGTTTGCCTAAGAGCGCTATTGCTCTACTGCCTGACTCTTCTCGTGAGGGCGTGGCAAAATTGATTAAGCAAGATAGCCATGTGGATCTCATCGTACCGCGCGGGGGTGAGGCACTGATTCGCTATGTCTCTCGTCATGCAACCGTACCTGTGGTGAAACACGACAAAGGTCTTTGTCATACCTATGTTGATAAGGATGCAGACGTTAATAAGGCACTTGCAGTAACAATCAATGCTAAATGCAGACGTCCCGGCATTTGCGGTGCCTTAGAGACATTACTCATAGACGAGGCTATCGCACAAGAGATACTGCCTCATATGAAAGAGGCATACGAGGCACAAGGCACAGAGATGAGAGGCTGTCCAAAAACACTAGAAATCATAGCAGTAGATGCGGCAGCGAGAGAGGATTATGCGACAGAGTATTTGGATAATATTTTGACGGTGAAAGTAGTACAGGGGGTGGAGGGTGCCATAGCACATATACAAGAGTACGGCTCACGGCATTCCGAAGCGATTATCACTGAAAACTATACAACGGCAGAGCATTTTTTAAATACGGTAGATGCTGCCTGTGTCTATTTGAATGCCTCTACACAATTTACAGATGGAGGAGAGTTTGGCTTTGGTGCAGAAGTAGGTATTAGTACAAATAAACTTCATGCCAGAGGACCAATGGGTGTGAATGAACTGACTACTTATAAGTATAAAATATACGGTCATGGTGAGACAAGGTAGATATTCCTGCCTCTCTAAGCCCTACTAAAGTTTCATTGGCTAGAATAGGGAAAAATTAATCATAGAGGAGTCATTATGACAATTCAAGCGGAAAAAAATGTAGTCGGTATAGAGTATGAGGTGAAAGAGGCAGGTTCGTCCGTAGTGGTTGATACCAATAAAGGCGGACAACCTCTAGAGTTCATTATGGGAAAAGGTCAAATTATTCCCGGTCTTGAAAAGGCACTCGTGGGCATGAAAGAGGGTGAGAGTGGAGATATCCATGTTAAAGCAGAAGATGCGTACGGTGAGAGAAAAGAAGATGCCGTACAGACTTTGCCAAGAGAGCAGTTTGAGGGGATTGATTTGAAAGAGGGAATGACATTGTACGGACAGAACGAAGAGGGTCAAAGTACACAAGTCATTGTAAAGTCATTTGACGACAAAGAGGTAACTATCGACTTCAATCACCCGTTAGCAGGGAAGGATTTGATGTTTTCTATCAAAGTACTAAGCGCAAGACAAACGACACTAGAAGAGTTGACATCCGGTGTTGTTGGCGGACCTGCAACCGGCGGCGGATGCGGTACAGGCTGCGGATGCCATTAAGTCTTATTTTTTTCTATTTTTGACCAAATAGCTCGGTGCCGTTTGGTCATAGTGCGATTTGTGTCCTCTTTTTGTATATATTGTTCTTTAAGGTTTTAGCCTTGTGTATAAAAAGATGACAATGTGACATGTTTCTACACTATCTTTTTATATTCTAATTACAGTACAATATGCAATATTATACAACATCAGAAATTCAATCTATAGCTATTTTAATACTTTTTTTAAGTTATTTTATTTGGAAAATGAAACGCATACAACAGAGATTTCAAAACAAATCTTTGCTCAAAAGAAACAGAACATTAAAAAAGTTAAAGAGACTCTCTTGGGATGATTTTGAGGTATTATGCATGCAGTTGTTTGCAAAAATAGGGTGGAGTGTAAGAGGCAATAGAAAAAAAGGTGCAGACGGCGGTGTAGATCTATGGATGCAAAAACGTTCATTTACAAAAAAAAATATCACTGCCATTGTGCAGTGTAAACGTTATGATGATGCTATGGTGACGATTAAGGTAATACGTGAAATGTATGGATTAATGCATGAGTATCATGTAGATGAAGCATATATTATTACTACCAGCCGCTTTACAAAAGAGTGCTACTCTTTTGTAAAGGATAAAAAAATCAGACTCATTGCAGGAGAGGATTTGGTAAAACTGGTAGCAAAATATGCATAGTGAGCAATCATAATATAAAGATGGTAAAATACATGCATACATTTTACTCTTTTATAAAGGACAGATATGTCACTAAAATGTGCATTTTTATTTCCGGGACAGGGCTCTCAGGCTATAGGTATGGGGCAGGACTTTTTCAACAACTCGCAAGTATCAAAAGATATGCTGATTGAGGCAAGCACCCAAACAGGTATCGACTTTTCGGAACTTCTTTTCCAAGAGAATATGATGCTTGGAGAGACGGAGTATACACAGCCTGCTATACTGCTTGTAGGAGCGATGGCACATAGGCTATTTGTAGAGAAGACAGGTATGAAACCGGCACTTGCATTGGGACACTCTCTAGGTGAGTTTACGGCACTTGTAGCAGTGGGTGCCTTGCATCCTATAGATGCAGTGAAGCTTGTAAATCTTAGAGGCACGCTTATGGCAAAGGCCTGTGCTAAACAGGACGTTGGGATGATGGTCTCTTTAGGACTTTCCGATGAAGCGGTAGAGGAGATTTGTAGCAGACAAAGAGAGAATGGGCTTCAGGTATGGCCGGTAAACTATAATGCAGATGGACAAATAGTCATCGCAGGGATTAAGAAGGATTTAGAGTTTTTATCTCCGCTTATTAAGGAGGCAGGTGCAAAAAGGGCGATGCTGCTTGATATGTCCGTGGCTTCTCATTGTCCGCTGTTAGAGTCTGCTTCTGCTCCACTGGAAGCAAAGCTAAAAGAGATGCTTAAAGATGATTTTATTGCACCTGTAATTTCTAATGTTACTGCAAAAGCGTACAACACAAAAGCAGAAGCCTTAGATTTACTTCCTCAGCAACTTGTGAAGCCTGTGCTTTACAAACATTCTATGGCAAATATAGATGATGATGTAGACTGCTACATTGAGTTTGGGCATGGTAATGTGCTTAAGGGGTTAAATCGTAAAGCTACGAAGAAGCCTCATTTTAATGTGAGTGATATGGCTTCATTGGAGGCGACAATTGAAGCAATCAAGGAACTAGATGTCTAAGATTGCCATTATGGGGGCGATGCCTGAAGAGGTGGAGCCTATCGTTGCTAAGTTGGAGAACTTACAGACTATGATGTATGCTGCAAACACGTATTATGAAGGTACATACCATGGTCAAGAAGTGGTTGTTGCTTATTCTAAAATAGGTAAGGTATTTGCTACTTTGACAGCGACAATGCTCATAGAAAAATTTGGTTGTGATACTTTGCTTTTTTCTGGGGTGGCTGGAGCAATAAGCGAGGATCTAAAGATAGGTGACTTAATTATCGCAGATGGTTTGTGTCAGCATGACTTGGACATTACTGCATTTGGACACCCTTATGGGTATGTGCCAGAGGGTGAAGTGTGTATTGCTACTGATGTAAATCTTAGAAATACAGCCAAAGCGGTGGCAAAGGTTAAAGGCTTGACACTCAAAGAGGGTGTCATCGCTACAGGTGACCAGTTTGTGCATAATGCTGAACGTAAGGACTGGATAGGCTCTGAGTTTAAAGCATCCGCTTTAGAGATGGAGGGGGCTTCTGT
>Ga0256839_1000746_pt1 | contig 41611 bp, 41 predicted proteins | sample 354166metaG_FD_185968 | JGI IMG/M metagenome (GOLD analysis project Ga0256839, IMG submission 185968) | Hydrothermal vent microbial communities from Mid Atlantic Ridge, Atlantic Ocean - 354-166 | ecosystem: Environmental > Aquatic > Marine > Hydrothermal vents | place: Atlantic Ocean: Mid...
TCAGCCATATTGCCTAAGCGCTTCCTTGTGAATATGCGTTGTTATAGCATTACTTTGGGGGCGTCTAACGAAAATCAAGGGTAAATATCACGGAAACTAGGCAGAGATACACAAGGCGCTGCAGAGGATTTTAGCAAACCAACCTACATTCTATGCAGCTTGTTCCGAGTAGTTTCATCCTTATTCCATTTATAGGCAGGGCTAGCGCATATGGTTTTCCCCTTAGCACTTACCCCTCACCTTGTTCCTCTCCCCATGGGAGAGGAACAAGGTGAGGGGCGAGAAGGTAGTGGTTCACGCTAAGCCCGAATATTCATATGAGATTGCCCTGCACTTATGGGGGAGGTGGGGTGTCTTGTGCCCGCAGGGTGCAAAAGCAAGTGACCGGACTGAAGAGTAATATATAAATCAATGACTTAGGTGTTGCTTGGGCGATCTTTGCTTTTTGGACATCGTTGCGGCTCTTGACCCGGGCTAGTGCTCCGCTCTGCAAGCCGCGCTCCCTATAGTAAAAATGGCCAAAAAACAAATCTCATCCCATCAAAGTGGTTCCAATATAAGAAAAAATACTCTAGACATAATTCCCAAAATTCCCGTTCTGTAAGGAATGCATGGTTGGGTAAACGACTGGGCTGTAGGGTGGATTAGCACCTTTTGCGCGTAATCCACCTTACAAATCAATGCTTCACAATCTCATTGTCTTTGTCTAGCAACACGACGGTCGGGGCGTAATTGCGGGCTTTTTCGCGCTCCATATCGCAATAGGTGACAACGATGATTTGGTCACCAACCTGCACACGCCGTGCGGCGGCACCGTTCAGGCCAAAGGTTCTGGAACCGCGCGGGGCTTCGATAGCATAGGTGGTAAAGCGCTCGCCGTTGGTAATATTGAGGATGTCCACTTGCTCATTGGGCAGAATGTCTGCGCGTTCGAGCAAATCCGTATCAATAGAAATAGACCCTTCATAGTGCAAATCCGCCTGAGTGACGGTGGCACGGTGCAGCTTACTTTTCATCATTTTAACGATCATGTTGGAAATCCTCTTACTGGTTACATATTACATATAAGGAGTATCGTACAGAATACAAATGAGGGAAGCGCTATGGGCGCATAGCTGTTATGTTGCGTTCAGGTTTGTGGAGAATTGCATTAATTAGAAGCCCAAAACGAAAAAAGACGGCTCGCCGAGTTGCCTCTGAGCCGTCTTTTCCTCCCCCTAGGATGTGATTTTACGACGAACGCAAGATCACACCATAAGTTGGTTTAGCCTGTAAATTAAAACTCTTTACGGAGTAATACGCCGTAAGTTGCTGGTGCAACAGGGTAAGCATTGATGGTGCCTTGTTGAACAACACCAGGGAAGGCGCTGATATAGGTTTCGTGACCGAGTATATTGCGACCCCAAACTTGTATACCAAAGCCGTTATCAAGTTTAACGCCAAGCGAGCCATTGAGATAGCTGGATTTGGCTTCCACGCCGAGAATTTCCACAATGTCCACGGTACTTTCATACTGATAGTCACCACGGATATATCCGGTTGTCCCACCGCCAAAGTCGTGAGTATAGGTCGCAGAGGTGGAGAAACCAAACTCTGGAATGCCGGCTACTTTTTGACCAGAACGATCAACAACCGTACCATTTGGCCCAGGTGCATTGACAAAACTATCATATACCGCATCCAAATAAATACCTGCTAAGGTAAGTTTCAATGCGTCTACTGGATAATATGAAGCATCAAATTCAACACCTTTTGTGCTTTGTTTGCCCGCATTGGCTAGAACAAAACCTGTGCCGATGAATGTATTAGACTGAAATCCATCAATGCTTTGGTCGAAGATAGCGACATTAATAGCACCTTTGTCGAAGCGGGCTTTCACACCGATTTCGTATACCATAGCATCTTCCGGGCCAGCAAAACGTGTTCCGTAGGTCTGGTTGGTTCGGGTGAGGCCTTGGTCAATAAAGATGTTATTGGTTGGTGTTTGTGGCCCGCCGCCAGGTAGAACGCGACCAGCAAGGTCTGGACGTGAGTCTCGCGACAAATTCCATGATGTAGATTTGAAGCCCGTAGCAGCACTGGCATAGACATTGATGTTGTCATTCACTTCATAAGCTAAGCGGGCCGTCCAAGTGACCTGCTCGTCATTAGAGCGGCCATCTTCAACCGAGTTGCCAAAGGCGAGGAATTGCGGCAAGAATTGCAAACCTTGCAGGCCGCCTCTAACCTGGCCTTCGATAGCCGGAACAAAACCGAGTAAATAACCTTGTTGTGCAGCTGCGCCCGCTCCACCGCCAGCGATAAATGCTTGCGTGCCAGCATTCAAAGGCACACCAAATGTAGCTTGGAAAGCTTGGAAGATAGGATTGTTCGCATCATCAAAAGCGCCCGCTATGGCACCTTGGGCAAGTAAGTCGATACCGTTGACATTATTCAGGTCAAGGGATGAGAAAACCTCATTGTTAATGGTTCTACCTGTGACCGATTTTTTGTCTTTGGTGAAGTTAACACCACCAGTTACGGTCAATTTTTCGCTGGCATGAAAATCCACAGTCGCAAATGCTGAATAGGCAGTATTGTCTTGGGTGAAAAACTCTTGCGTATCACCGTCTGCACTGAGGAATGTACCAGGAGCAAAGCCGTTGGTTAGCTCGATAGTGCCTAATAGAGCCGGGCTACCAGCCAGTATGTCAATATAATTACGGAAATCACCCCCGACATCTAGCCCGCTATTTTGCTCGATAGCTTCATTAAAGTAAAAGCCGCCAAGCATCCAGTCGATCTTGTTGTCGCCAGTAGACGTCAGGCGAATTTCTTGTGTAAAGGTTTTAATGTCGACATTGTCGTCTACGACTAAAATATCTGCTGTTGTGTAGTCAGCGTCATAGTTGTTTCTAGCATCATTAGCGCGGAATGAACTAATAGATGTGAAAGAAAATGTGTCAAAATCAACGTCAATATGCGCAGAAATTCCAGTATCCTTAACATCATTCACGCTATTGCTATTTTGATAATTGATGTAAGCAAATGGATTATTCGGGTCGGCCAGCTGCCCGCCAAGTGCTTGGATTGCACCAGCCGTAGGGCCATTTACAAAGTTGGTGACAGAGCAACATATTTCATCGATTTTGCTATGATCAAGGATAAAACGCATGGAAATATCATCGCGAGGTTCGAACAAGAGCTGACCGCGCAAACTTAAACGATCCCGGCTATTATTGGCTTCCAAACCAACGGCGCTTGGCGCATAACCGTCGCGTTTGTTTACAGATCCCCCGAGACTTACTGCAATCGTATCAGACAAACCGCCCGTCGCATAGGCTCTGAAGACGCGTTGGTTGAAATTGCCAACACCACCTTCAAGATAACCTTGGGTTTGGAAAGATGGTTTCGCCGTCACAACGCTGATAACACCCGCAGAGGCATTTTTACCAAATAGTGTGGATTGAGGGCCGGAAAGGACTTCGATGCGTTCTAGTTTTGGCAGATCGCCAATTTGCGCGGCTGAACGTGAGCGGTAAACACCGTCGATAAACACACCAACGGAAGGCTCAATGCCTGCATTGTTAGCGCCATTACCAAAGCCGCGAATGCGGAAATTTGTATTTTTAGAAGATTGTAATTGTCCAACACGTAGGGAAGGAACTACGGATTGCAAATCGGTTATGTCAAGGATTTGCGCTTTTTCAAGTGTATCAGCAGACGTAACGGAAACGGTAACAGGTGTTTCTTGCAAAGTTTGCTGGCGCTTGGTCGCTGTGACGATAATCTCGTCTTTTATCTGCGCATTTGCTGTGCCTGAAAAAGCTACACTTGCTACGAATGCGGTTGAAGCGAGTAGTCCTAGTTTCTTATTGAACATAAAGGTCCCCTTTTTATTGGTTTGTTGGTTTGTTGGTTTATATATATAATTCTGTATAGACGTTATGCGATAATTAACTAAAGCGCAAAGCCTTGTCTGTCTTGTTATGAAAAAAAGTGCATACTGTGCCAAATAAGTCACAAGCTTGATGGCGTGTTTGCACTCGTGACTTTTTCGGAACATTACATAAACATAGTTGACAGTTGGGATTACGTTCTTATTATGTTCTATAAATTTGGAGTGTAGAGCATGGGTAAAGCCGTTAATATTTTTGTTTGCCAATCTTGCGGCAGTGTCCACGGTAAATGGGCTGGGCGGTGCGATGCTTGTGGGGAGTGGAATACATTGGTCGAGGAAGTTCCAGCGCAAAATGCGCCGAAGTCTGGGCGGCGGCGCAAAAGCCGGGCAATAGCTTTTGTCGAACTGGATAGCGAGATCGAAGAACTGCCACGGCTTAATACTGGCATTGATGAGCTTAACCGGGTCACGGGCGGCGGTTTTGTCCCTGGCTCAGCACTGCTGATTGGCGGCGATCCGGGTATTGGTAAATCTACGCTCTTGCTACAAGTCGCAGGGTTTATGGCGAAAGCCAACTGCAAGGCGGCTTATATTTCAGGTGAAGAATCTACCGCACAAGTTAAGCGCCGGGCGAAACGGCTCGGTCTTTCGGACGCCCCTGTCTATCTGGCTGCCGAGACATCAATTGGCCCTATAATAGACGGTTTGATGGTGGAAAAACCGGACGTAATTATTATCGATTCTATACAGACCATGTGGACGGATCAACTTGGCGCGGCACCGGGCACAGTGGCGCAGGTACGGGCTTGTTCCCAAGAATTGACCCGCTATGCCAAAAAGTCTGGAGCCGTTGTTTTGTTGGTGGGGCATGTGACTAAGGACGGGCAAATAGCCGGGCCGCGCGTGGTCGAACATATGGTCGATGCGGTTTTGTATTTTGAGGGTGACCGGGCTAACCAGTTTCGCATATTACGCGCCCATAAAAACCGCTTTGGTCCGACCGACGAAATCGGTGTGTTTGAAATGGGGGGGGCGGGGCTTGTGGAAGTGGAAAATCCGTCCGCATTATTTTTGGACGGGCGCGGTGAGGCGGCTTCCGGTGCTGCCGTATTTGCCGGGCTTGAGGGAACTCGGCCTGTGCTGACAGAAATTCAGGCTTTGGTGGCGCCAGCCGCTTTCGGCACGCCGCGCCGCGCCGTTGTTGGCTGGGATAGCGGGCGGTTGGCTATGGTGCTTGCCGTGCTGGAAGCCCGTTGCGGGGTTAGTTTTGGCGGCAAGGATGTCTATCTTAATGTAGCGGGTGGTCTCAAAATCAATGAACCAGCCGCAGATTTAGCTGTGGCGGCGGCACTGGCATCATCAGTGTTTGATATACCATTGCCAGCGGACTGCGTTGTTTTCGGAGAGATTAGTCTTTCCGGCGATGTGCGTCAGGCTTCGCGCACGGATGCAAGGCTCAAGGAGGCGGCCAAGCTTGGCTTTAAACGCGCCATTGCCCCACAAAACAAGTCCACCAAGAAAGATGCATCACCAGATCAACTGCCGATTATTGAAATCAGTACTTTGCCTGACCTGATAAGCCGTGTAGAAGCCCTATCTGACGGGTGACGATTCCCATATGGGTGTCCCCATAACGTTTTATCTGGGGATAAGATATGGAAATAGCAGGCACGACATTTGGCGGTTTTGACGTTGTCGTTTTTATCATTCTTGGATTTTCAGGCATTTTGGCCTTTGCGCGCGGTATTTCGCGCGAGCTAATTTCCATTATTGCTTTGTTGGTTGGGGTGGTTGGAGCCTTGTTTATCTTTGGTCGTTACCAGATCAATGTGCAAAGTTTTATTAAGCCTGCATGGTTAGCAGACGGCGCTTTATTGCTCGGCGTATTTGGTCTTATTTATCTTGTTTCCAGCTTTTTAATGCGGGGCTGGGCAAAATCTATTCGCGGGCAGAAACCCCCATTTTTCGATAGGTTACTGGGGCTTGGCTTCGGTTTGGCACGCGGGTTAGTCCTAGCTTCACTATTTGTACTGGTTATATCTAAATCTGCAAAAGACGGCGAACCTGCTGAATGGATGAGTACGGCAAAAACCTACCCAATTTTGCGCCAAGTCTCTGACACCCTGCAAAACCTGCCATTCGCTCGCGCCAAAGAAATTGCCGAAGATATACAGACGAAGGGAAAAGAATCAGATATACTCCCCGATATTCCCCAAGAGGCTCCCTAAAGAGACCTTAAGCAAGAACCACAATGCGTACACTGAAAGAGCTACAAATGCCCACCCATATAACGCCGAAAGACTTCGAGATTAAGCATCTGAATATGTCCCCGAAAATCCGTGAAGAATGCGGTGTGTTCGGGATTTACGGGGTGGAAGACGCCGCAGCGGTTACCACGCTCGGTCTACATGCGCTCCAACACCGGGGTCAAGAAGCTTGCGGGATTGCCAGCTTTGACGGTAAATTCCACTCGGAGCGCCATCTCGGCCTGGTCGGGGAAAACTTTACGGGCAAAGATTTGCGCCAACGCTTGCCGGGTCATGTGGCGATTGGCCATAACCGTTATTCCACCGCCGGGCAAACCTTGCTGCGTAACACCCAGCCTTTATTTGCTGAAATGGACAGCGGCGGGCTTGCCATTGCCCATAATGGTCATTTGACCAATGCGTATTTGCTGCGTGAACAATTGGTACATGATGGTGCTATTTTCCAATCTACCAGTGATACCGAGGTCGTCTTGCATCTTGTATCGCGTTCGCGGCGCACGTCTTTCATAGACCGATTTATCGACGCCCTGCGGCAAATTGATGGTGGCTTTGCATTTGTTGGTATTACTAATAAAAAGCTCATCGGCGCTCGCGACCGATTGGGCATTCGCCCCCTCGTGCTGGGCAAAAAAGGGGATGCCTATATATTGGCGTCCGAGACCTGCGCGCTGGATATGATAGATGCAGAGCTTGTCCGCGAAATTGAGCCGGGTGAAGTCGTGGTTATTACCAAGGACGGCGCAAAAAATAAAATTGAATTTATCCGCGCTTTCCCAAAAGTGCCCAAGCGGCCTTGCGTGTTTGAATTTGTCTATTTTGCCCGCCCCGACAGCATTGTCGGCGGCCAAAGTGTCTATGAAGTTCGCAAACGTATGGGGATGCGCCTTGCCAAAGAATGCCCGGCTGATGTTGATTTGATCATCCCCGTACCCGATAGCGGCGTACCGGCTGCGCTCGGCTTTGCCCAGGCGGCTAGCATCCCCTTTGAGCTGGGGATTATCCGCAACCATTATGTAGGCCGGACATTTATCCAGCCAACCCAAGCCATCCGCGATATTGGCGTCCGGCTAAAACATTCTGCCAACCACACCCTGATTAAGGGCAAGAAAGTCTTGCTGGTGGACGACAGTATTGTGCGCGGGACAACATCGACTAAAATCGTGCGTATGATACGGGATGCCGGAGCTGCTGAAGTACATTTTCGCTCGGCATCACCTGAAATTCGCCACCCGGATTTCTACGGCGTCGACATGCCCAGCACGGATAAATTACTGGCCGCCAATTATGACCTAGAGGGTATGCGCGAATTGCTGGGTGCTGATAGTCTCGGATTTTTGTCCATAGAGGGTCTCTATAGCGCCATTGGTGATTTGACCCGTAATGATGAATATCCACAGTTTTCGGATCACTGTTTTACGGGGGAATACCCGACTTCACTGGTTGACAATGAACGTAAAAACTCTGGTGAAAACCCGCAACTTTCTTTCCTCGTAGATGTAGCCTAAGATATGACAGACAAACCCCTTAAAGGTCGCGTGACATTGGTCACAGGCGCAACGCGCGGTATCGGATATGCGGCCGCAATAGAATTAGCCAAAGCTGGCTCCCACATTATTGCTACCGCCCGCACACAAGGCGGGCTTGAGGATCTGGACGATGCTATTCGGGCGCAAGGTGGTGAATGCACAATCGTGCCCATGGATTTTAAAATGCTGGACGGGATCGACCAATTGGGTAAGGCGGTTTATGAACGTTGGGGGCGGCTCGACGGTCTGCTGGCTAATGCCGGTGTGCTGGGCGAAATCGCACCTGTACCTCATATCTCGCCCAAGAAATTTGACGAAGCATTGGCCATAAATGTCACAGCAAATTTCCGCCTCATTCGTTCGTTGGAACCACTCCTGATGGCGTCCCCGTCAGGCCGCGCCGTGTTCATGAGCTCACGCGCCAGCGTATCGCGCAAAGCATTTTGGGGCGCATATGCCGCCAGCAAAGCTGCCCTAGACGCTATGGTGCAGTGTTGGGCCGACGAGACAGAACAATCAAATTTGCGTATAAATCTGGTTTACCCCGGCCCCGTCCGCACCCAGATGCGCGCCAAAGCGATGCCCGGCGAAGACCCGGACACTTTACCTCAACCGATAGATATAGCCAAACGACTCGTCCCGCTACTCTCGCCTGATTATAAAGCCCACGGCGAGATTATTAGCTTTCGGGGCGAGGAACCGCTCTAGTTTGGTTTTACTGGGTAGGGTCGGTGGGTTTTTCGGATAATTCTTTGAGTAAGGCCTGAATTACCGCACGAATATCTGCAAGGGCCATTGAGGATAATTCGGATAATCGCTTTTTCGCTATTTGATTTGTGCGCGAAAATCTACCGTGAAATTCGGGAATGGTGAGCCATTGGCCATTGCGCCTTTCGGATTTAGGCAAATATATGTAACTGCTGGATCATAGCCAGCTATTGGATCATAAGCACATGATGCAAAATCAGCGGGCGGGCTGGCACTGTTTGAGTACTTAACATCTGTAGCAACATTAAAGCTCAGGCTGGCACTTGTTTGGCTGAATAAGACGGCACCCGTTCCTGGCCCTGGGCCGTCCATATCGCCGTTGAAAAACACTAAATCGGAAGGCAGTTTGTCTACAAGGAAAATCGAATCGCTGTCTGCATCGCCGTTGCCTTCATTGGTGACAGAAATAGAATAAACCACATCATCGCCCGGAACCGCATAAGCGCTAGCGGCAGCGTCAAATAACGCCACCGTTTTTACGGCAGCTAATTGTGCGGCTCCTGGTGTTATGGGGGCTGCCGGAATTTGAAACCCAGTGACGCCAAGCTGCTCGGTTGAGCCTGTGTTGTTGGTTGTGTGGTCATCGTCCCCTACATGGACTATAATGGAACCTATTGCGACATCTGAGGCAATAGAAAAGAATGCTGTGGTCGCATTGCCCCAATCTCCAGTATTGTTATTTGCTGCTCCGGTTGGAGAGCCTATTGGTTCTGTTACTGTATAAATGACATCCCCGCCGGTTGTTTTCACCGTGCCTGTATATATGATGGGGTGGTCGCCAATGACGACACCGCCGGCATCAAAGACGATGACGCGGCCAACTGTGCCGTTATTAGGCCGAGATTCTAAATCCCCAACGTAAAATCCGAACTCGTAAACGTCTGTTGCGCTATTGTTGAAATCTAATTTTACGGCTTTTAATCCTGTGCCGGACACACTGGTGGATAACCGTGTGTCGGTTGAGTAAGGATTTGGTGAATTACTCTGTATTGAGGTGCTTGGGCCATAGGTTACTGAGCCACCTGTAGACAAAATAAAACTGGTTGAAGTTGGTAGGCCTGGGCCAATTTGGTTGATGCGTCCCACTTCCCAGTCAACCTGATAACTGGCACCGGTCGGGTCGGTAAATGTTTTCGTACCTATAAAACCTGCCCCACCGAGAAAAAGGTCGGGGCGAAACGCGCCCGTAGGAAAACTTGCTGCCCATGCATTGTCCAAAGTGTCTGCATTGGCACGCCCCGTAGCATTATTGCCAAATGCTTCATCGGAAATAGTAAGCGTACTACCAGCGAATGCATTTCCGGCAACTGCGAATAGCGCCAAGAATACACTGGTTTTGGCCAATATTGCCAAGGCTTTAAAGTTGTTGTGCCAGTTACTCATATTCGACAATAATAACTCACCTAGTTCACGTCTGCTGATGCGGGTTGTAATAGGTGAAATTGCTTTCTGCTTGTTTAAGTTCTATGGTAAATAGACGCTTTATAAGGCGTCTAAAAGTTGAGGTGAGGCGTCAAGCATTTAACTATCAAGTCTTAATCAGAGGCTCCTTAAACAACCCTCTGGCAATTCTCGCCTAATCACCCTACATTATACCCATGCAATTTGGTGAACATTTTATTGATGAATTAAAGGCGCGTCTTCGGCCTTCGGACGTGATTGGCAAGCATGTCAAATTAAAGCGCCAAGGGCGGGAATTTGCGGCACTGTCGCCGTTCACCAATGAAAAGTCGCCGTCGTTTTTTGTTAATGACGAGAAGGGGTTTTATCACTGTTTCTCAAGCGGTAAGCACGGCGATATTATTTCGTTCTTGATGGAAGTCGAGGGGTTAAGTTTCCCTGAAACCGTGGAGCGTTTAGCACTGCAAGCTGGCATGGAACTTCCTGCCGCTGACCCGCAAGCCGAAGCCCGCGCTGCCTCCAACAAAAAAACCATTAGCTGGATTGAGCGCTCGAAAGAGTTTTTCGAGAAATCCCTGCGCCGGGAAATGGGCAAGGAGGCGCGGACATACCTAAAAGCTCGCGGCCTGACGGGCGAAGATTGCAAGCGGTTCGGGATTGGTTTCGCGCCCAATGATTACAGTGCGCTGGTCGACGAATTGACCCAGCAAGGCGCATCCATGAACCGTCTGGTGGAATCCGGTATGGTGATTAGGCCTGATGATAACCGTGAGAACCGTAAACCATCCCGTAAACCGTGGGACAGGTTTCGCAATCGTATCATGTTCCCGATTACCGATCCGCGTGGCCGCCTGATTGCTTTTGGCGGGCGGGCGATGGAAAAAGACGCGAAAGCGAAATACCTCAACTCGCCCGAGACCAGTATTTTTCATAAGGGCAGTGTGCTTTACCGCTATCCCGAAGCCCGCAAAGCCCTACATAGTCCGAATAACGGTGCGCGCGGGCTGATTGTGGCCGAGGGCTATATGGATGTTATCGCGCTGGTACGGGCCGGGTTTGAACATGCTTGCGCACCGCTCGGCACCGCGCTGACCGAAGACCAATTAGCGCTTTTGTGGCGGGCGGGGCCAGAGCCAACATTGTGTTTTGACGGTGATAAAGCTGGCTTGCGGGCTGCGTTTCGCTCTGTCGAGCGGGCTTTGCCCTTACTGCGCCCGGGCCAGACTTTGCGTTTTGCGATGATGCCGGAGGATATGGACCCGGACGATCTTATCCGTGCCAAGGGTGCCGAGGCCATGAAGCGCGTGTTGGAAAAGTCCATACCCTTGGTGGATATGTTATGGCGGCGCGAAGTGGAGCGCGAAGTTCTGGACAGTCCCGAAGCCAAAGCGGGCCTGAAAAACCGGATTTTTGAAGCCCTGCGCGATATTAGCGACGAAGGGGTGCGCGACCAATATAAGACCGCGCTACTCGGTCGGTTTGACAAAGAATTCGGACGGCCAAAATGGACGCCGGGCGGCAAATATAAAACATGGGGCGGCAAGGCAAAGCCGACCAAAACCCAGCAAAGTAAAATGCAGCCCGCAGCCCAACACATGGCCCGCGAACGGCGGCTAATCGGCGCAGTGTTAGAGTGGCCTGAGCTTCTGGAGCGGGTTGACCAAACATTGTTTAGCTTGAAATTCAGCTCAAGCGCGTGTGAAAGCTTGCAAAATGCACTTTTAAGCTATTGGCAGGACACAATAGCGGTTGATAAGCGCGCCCTCATTGCCCATATAGAAGACGAAGGACTGGCTGCGACTATCAAACCTATCGTGCGGGAACGTAATTTGGCCATAGCGGCTATGGGCGGCGTTGACGCTAATTTAACCAAACGTCAGACAATATGGCTGGCCGAGGCAGGAAAATTGATGGGCCGGGAGAGCGGCGGAGCAGACAGAGAAGAAACAAGAGGGCGGCTGGCTGATACCATTCGCTCCGACAAGACGGACGCATTACAGCGTTTGTCACGCGCAACTGGCCCTAAAAAGTCAAGCTAGACTGGGGGACGCGCAAAGTTTATAGTTCGCATTTCGTGCGGGCGCAAAGAAAAGAAGCTCCACCTGCCAAAAAACTGAAAAGTTTTGGGCGGGGCGGGGTTGTTTTGGCGTTGGAAGACCTTATTTTAGGTGAGAGCCTTATTTAAGGTTGGCATCCCGCGCCGCGTAATGGAGAAGATTTATGGCTAAAGCAGTAGCCAAGAAAACGGTAAAGAAAAAGCCAGTAGCTAAAAAAACTGGTGCCAAACAAGACGTTGTTGAAGACGCAATTGTAGACGCGGTCAAAGCTATGCCAAAAGAGAAATCCACTATGCTCGACATGGACGATGTTGAGGTTAAACGCATGATTGCTGTGGCCAAGAAAAGCGGCCTGCTTGCTACATCAGAGCTTAATAAGCATTTGAATGTCGACGAAGTGACCCCTGACCAAATTGAGGTTACATTATCGGAGCTTTCCGATCTGGGCATATCCGTGGTCGACGATAAAGACCAAGGCGATACGTCTGCCAACACCCTGACCAAAGCAGACAGTCGCGTTGTTAAAGGCGGAAATTCCAAGCCCGCTCACGATAGAACTGATGACCCTGTACGGATGTATTTGCGCGAAATGGGTACTGTTGAGTTGCTGTCCCGCGAGGGCGAAATCTCGATCGCCAAACGGATTGAGGCCGGGCGCCATACAATGATCAAGGGGTTGTGCGAAAGTGCGTTGACCTTTGAAGCTATTATGGTGTGGCGCGAAGAGTTGGAAGAAGAGCGCATTCTTCTGCGCGATATTATTGATCTGGATACCACCTATAATCTGTCTATCGGCAATATCCAAGAGGATCGTTCAGATGCAGCCGTCCGGCGTGAGAAGATTGAAAAAGGCGAGATAGAGCCTGAAAAGGGTGAGAAGATTGAAAAGCCCAAGCACGGCCCTGTGCTTAAGCTTGCCACCCATGCCGAGGGTGAAAAAACCTTGGACGACGACGAAGAAGAAGACGAAGACGAAAAAATAAATCTGTCCATGGCGGCTATGGAAGCCGAACTTCGCGACGGGATTCTTGAAATTCTCAATAATATTGGTCGGGATTTTGGTCGCTTCCAAAACTTGCAAGACATGCAAATTCGCGCGCGCATGAAGGGCAAAGCTCTGCGCAAGCCGCAACAACAAGAATTTGACGATCTACAAAAGTTAATCATCAAAGAACTGAAATCCTTGCAGCTTAATAATGCCCGGATCGAAGCTTTGGTCGGTCAATTGTACGCTATTAATAAGCGCCTCATCGGGCTTGAGGGTAAATTAATGCGCCTAGCCGATGGTAACGGCGTGCCGCGTCAAGACTTTTTGGCGTGTTATCTAGGCAGTGAGCTTAACCCGGATTGGGTTGATAGTCTGGGGGGGCGTTCCGATGCTTGGGACAGGTTTATTGGCCGCGAAAAGCGCACGATTGATAAACTGCGCACGGAAATAGCCGAGCAAGCTCAGGAAACAGGTGTGCCGGTCGATGAATTTCGCCGCATTGTGCAAACCGTGCAAAAGGGCGAGCGCGAAGCTGCCCAAGCCAAGAAAGAAATGGTCGAAGCCAATCTGCGCCTAGTGATTTCTATTGCCAAAAAATACACAAATCGCGGCTTGCAATTCCTCGACCTTATCCAAGAAGGCAATATTGGCCTGATGAAAGCCGTGGATAAATTTGAATACAGACGCGGTTATAAATTTTCGACCTATGCCACTTGGTGGATTAGGCAGGCCATCACCCGCTCGATTGCGGATCAGGCTCGTACCATCCGTATTCCGGTGCATATGATCGAAACGATTAACAAAATCGTTCGCACCTCGCGCCAAATCTTGCACGAAATTGGCCGCGAGCCGACACCAGAAGAACTGGCCAAGAAATTGGCCATGCCGCTGGACAAAGTGCGCAAGGTCATGAAAATCGCCAAAGAGCCAATCTCCCTGGAAACGCCCATAGGCGATGAAGAAGACAGCCAGCTAGGCGATTTTATCGAGGACAGCGGTGCCATCCTGCCCATCGACGCAGCCATCCAATCCAACCTGCGCGAAACAACAACCCGCGTACTGGCCAGCCTAACCCCCCGAGAAGAACGCGTCCTACGCATGCGCTTCGGCATAGGCATGAACACCGACCACACCCTAGAAGAGGTAGGCCAGCAGTTCAGTGTAACCCGCGAACGCATCCGGCAGATTGAAGCGAAAGCTTTGCGCAAGTTGAAGCATCCGAGCCGGTCTAGGAAGCTACGGAGTTTCTTGAACCAGTAGGGGTGTTTAAGTAGTAGCAGTATTTGAACTATGACATATCGGCGATTTTGCTTTGGAAAATACGCTGTTGTGATGGTATTAGCTTCTCAAAGGCTGCAATCATTACCTCAATTGCGGATGTACCCATCGGCCTAGCTTCGTTATCCAAGGAGCCACAAAAGTGCATTCGGCTTATTTTGTTGCGCCTTTTTCCAAACTTCATAAGAAATTCATTAAGCGCCTGATTTACATCATTCCAAGACGGATGTTCAGGGTCCATTTCTTTAAACATGTCTTTCAATACATGTTCAGTTTCGCCTCCAGTGAGTCCTTTGTTGTAAAATTCAAAATACGTTTTGAACGTGATGTTTTCATAGCCGATAAATTTGGATGGTGCAAAGATGAACTTACCATCATTATTTTTAAGGCAATACCAAGCTCTAACCCTGCTTAGTCGTCTCTGCATTTCTGGTTGATTATCTATATCTGCGAAAAATGTATCAATATTTTTTAATGCGGATTGTTTATTAGTAATTGGCGGTGGTAAATTTGTCATGTCTTCCTCCTTATGGGTTAAATAGATACACACCTTAATAACCTTAATATCTAATATGTCAAGGGAAATATAGTCGGTCACGACTACTTGACAAAGTGTACGCAAACACGTACATTATTGCTATGAAAACATTGTCCTCAACAGAACTTCGCAAGAACCTTTCCAAAATGATGGATCAGGTTAATGACGACCATGAGCCGGTAATCGTGACCCGTGCGAGCGGCAAGCCTGCCGTGTTGTTGTCACTGGAAGATTATGATGCCATGGACGAGACGGCTTATTTGCTGGCCAGTCCCAAAAATGCTCGGCGTCTTCGTGAGGCCATTGCCCGTGTCGAAAAAGGTGAATATAAAGAATACGAACTGATCGAAGAGTGAAAGTCAGTTTTGATTCAGAGGCTTGGGAAGAGTATGTTTATTGGCAAAAAGCCGATAAGAGGATCCTCAAAAAAATAAACAGGTTGATTAAAGAATGCCAGCGCCATCCGTTTGAGGGCATTGGAAAACCTGAGCCCTTAAAGGGGGGCTTTTCTGGATATTGGTCACGGCGTATAGACCAAGAACATCGTCTTGTTTACAAAGCGACCCATGACAACCTAATTATTATCCAATGTCGCTACCATTATTGATGGACACAAAATGAAATTCATAGACAAATTAAACTGGCCAATCGTTATTCTGCTTTGCGCAACGCTCGGCCTTGCGCCATTTCGGACGCCGCATGTTTGGGAGAAGTTGAATATGTTGGTGGGCGGGGGATTAACTGCGCCTGCGGATATTTTTGATTTGCTCATGCACGGCACGCCGTGGGTTTTATTGTTGCTAAAAACTGGGTTCAGCTTGTTGGGACGTAAGGGTTGAAGTTCTAAGACCGCCACCTCAAGGTCGTTGCTTTCACTGGATTGACAAAGTCTCGCCCCTCCGCCCTTGACTTGGCCCATTCTTTTTTGAGCATGTAGTACCATTTTGCTTGGCGGTCGGCGTCGTCGATTAGCATTAGGCGGGGGTCGTGCTTTAGGCATTCTGCTTGTAGCTTGATGATGTCGCCGTCTTGATTAAGGAAGATACTGGCGCCTTTTTTGATAATGGGTTTAAGCAGTTTGACCACGGCGAAATCATTGAAAAACACTTGGGTGATTTCCGTATTGTTGTCGTCTATGGGGACAACGGCTGTGAAGGAGAGCAGGCGTTTATTGCCCACCTGGATTTCTTCTGTGCGCACGCCGGGCAGGCGAAAGGCGATTTCGGTGACGGGCTTGCCGCCGAGGAGTTTATAGCCAAGAGAATTGGAAGACGGTGCGTGTGCGGCCATGGCCCATCCGCGCTCCCGGGGTTCAAATTTCTTTTCCTTTTCGTGCATGGATCCGCCAGTACGCCACCACCATTGCCGATGCAAAAACGAAACATGAGCCGGATCCATAAGGCCGATGACCGCATGGTCAACATGGCAATTTAGGGTCAGGCGCTCAATGAACAACGGTTTTTTGTCTGCCATATCCCAATGGGGCGGATCAATATCCGGCTCGGCCTTGGATTTGGCATCGCCAGCAATCCAGACCCAAATCAATTGTCCATTTTCGCGTACCGGATAATTCCGGACTTTAATACCGCCCGCCGGGTCTTTTTGCCCTGAACATATGGCTGGGATGTGGCTGCATTGGCCGTCGTCCAAACCGAAACGCCAACCGTGATAGGGGCATTCTACCGTACCGTCGTCCAGGATTCTTCCGGCAGATAGGGGGGCCGCGCGGTGGGGGCATATATCGCGTAGGGCAAATATCTTACCGTCGTGCCCACGCCCAATAACTATGGGGTGACCCGCAATAGTTTTGTGCGCCATCTGTCCATTATTAAACTCGGACTTAAGCCCGGAAAAATACCATATGTCTTTTACGAATGTCAGTGCGGTGGCCATGATGCGTCTTATCCTAACTGCTTGGCCTGCGCCAGAATATTCTGTGGACTTGCGCCCGATTGCCGCATGGCGCGTATGGCCAGGGATTTATCGGTTTTGGAATAGCGTTTGCCGTCCGCCCCGACCAAGAGCGCGTGGTGGTGATAACGGGGCACGGGCCAGTTCATCAGCTCTTGCAAAAGGCGGTGGATATGGGTGCTTTCTAGTAAGTCCACCCCGCGCACTATGTCGGTCACGTCTTGCAAAGCATCATCATGACAGCAGGCGACATGATAGCTGGTGCCAATATCTTTGCGCGCCAAAACCACATCACCCAGCAGGGCAGGGCGGGCGCGGATTTCTGTGCCGTGATCCAAAAAAGTCAGTTTGTCATATATATAGCCAAGATGTTTGTGGGTGCGCTCAAGGGATAGCCGCCAGGCAAAGGCTTTCCCGGATGCGATTAGGTCTTGTTCTAGGCCTGTGTCTACAATCGGATGCGGGCCGCCTGCTTCTAATTCTTTTCGGGATTTAAAACAGCGGTAAACCAATCCCTTGTCGCGTAGTGCGCCTATCACATTTTTATAATCAGGCATGTGGTCGGTTTGGCGGCGCACGGGGTTTGGCCAAGTGAAACCCAACCACGCCAAATCTTCATAGATAGCCTGCTCAAATTCCGGCTTGCATCTGGTGGTGTCAATATCCTCTATGCGCAGCAGGCAGATGCCATCATTGTCCTGCGTAAATCCAAAAACCTTGGCCGCGCTCGCCGCATGACCGAGATGGAGATAGCCGCTGGGGGAGGGGGCAAATCTGGTGATGACAGCGCCCACGTTTTAACCGCCTGCGGCTTGCTCCATACGTTTGGCCAAAGTGACGTCTTTCTCCGTCAACCCGCCCGCATCATGGGTGGTCAACGTCACATCTACCCGGTTATAAACATTATACCATTGGGGGTGATGGTTCATGGCTTCGGCGACTACGGCAATTTCGCTCATGAAACCGAAAGCTTGGGCGAAATCTTTGAACTGGAAAACCTTGGTGATGAAATCATCACCGCCGCTCCAACCCGACAGGTCTTCGGCGATTTGTTTGGGGTCTAGCAGGTGCATTTTTTTCCTTTATTTTGGTCATATTTAAACATAATGGTGCCATATTCGAGCGCCATATACTAATAAAATAATGACTTAATAACTAAAGGAATGAAATTGTGGGACATCAAATGATTTATCGGGTGTTTAATCCTAAAATAAATTTTGCATTTGCTATCCTGGCCTTTGCACTGGCGGTGATTATTACGGTAAGCTCACTGATACCGGCGCAACCGAGTTTGTCGATCAATAACATGGATAAGATTGTGCATGTGTTAGCTTATGCGGTTTTAGGCGTAGCGGTATTGCCAGCATTTCCAAAAATAAAGCCAGTCAATATTTGGCTCGGCTTAAGCGTATTTGGTCTGGTGATTGAAGTGTTGCAAGGTCTGATGCCAACGGGGCGGTCGACCGATATATTAGACGGCATAGCCAATGCTAGTGGGGCATTGCTGGCCTTGGTGGCTTGGTCAGTGTTATCACGGCTTGTTCGCCGATTTATCTAAATAGGGGATTTTGGTAGGTAACATTCTCGCACTTGACGAAATCCTCTCTATGTATTCAATTTAAAAGCCGTTTTCTGCACAATTGGTTTGACCACGCCTTAAACCTGTCCTTATGGTTAACACCGTGCTGGGGCTGTTTGATAAGGAGTGGGAAATGACATTATTTTTAAGACCAATAACTTTCACAAGTATATTATTACTGGGTGCGAGCATCACCTCAACTGCACTGGCTGGTCAAGCTACACTACCGACATGGGAGCCGGATTTGGTGCCGTCTGGTGCAATTGCTGGGGAATGCTATGCCCGTGTGGAAATTCCGGCGCAATATTCAACATCTACCGAAAGCGTTATGGTCGAGGAGGGCTATGCCAAATTGGAAGTGAGCCAACCGCAATTGGCCAGTCGCCAGGAACAGGTCATGACCAAAGAGGCCAGCATACGCTATGAAGTGCGCCAACCGCGCTATAAGACCGTGACCGAACAGATAATGACGCGCCCAGCCTATGATAAATTATCCGTATCGCCGCCGCAATTTCGCACGGTGACGGAAACAATCCAGACGTCTGCACCGCGCCTTATCTGGAAGCGCGGCAATCCGGGGCGTTTGCGGGCGCAAGGCTACACAATCCACGGTACTGCTGATGATCGTCGCCGCACCGGGCATTCTGGCGGAAATCATTCGGGCGGCAATGCTACGAATTTCACCTCACAGCTTCCTGCCACCAATTGCGGCTCCACTTGTGAAATATGGTGTTTGGTCGAGGAACCGGGTGAAAGCGTTAGCTTCAATAGAAAAGTCATGACATCGCCTGGCCAAGTGCGCCGTATTCCTGTTCCGGCCAAATATACCCGCATCAGCAAACAGGTGGTCGCCGAACCGGGCAGTGTCCGCGAAATACCAATCCCTGCCGAATATAGAAGTATAACAGTAGAAGACGTGGTCAATCCGGGTGGGGAACGCATGGTCAATGTGCCTGCGGTTTACGGAAGTGTGAACAAACGCACACTGTTGCAATCTGAACGCTATGAATGGCGCAGGGTGGTGTGTAGGCCGGGCACGGCTAGGATATCAGGGGCAACGCAAAGACAGTCTGGATATGGGTCCGGGTATTCTAGTGGTGGTTACAACTCAAGCTCTGCCCCAATTACCTATGGTTCAAGTTCTTCTACATCTCGTAGCTATAGTTCTGGTGCAGCTCCGATAATTTATAGAACTAGAGGTTCCGCTAGAAACGGGCAAGCCACCACCGCGCAAACGGGTAGAACATATTATTACGGCACCAATAAGCCTGTGAATTAATCCGAAGGATTAACCTAACAAAAAAGCCCGCTCATTGAGCGGGCTTTTTTGTTTTGCTTGAATGAGGGCTTAAGATTCCCCATCAACATTGTGCAAGCCTTTGGCGTGGGCGCTTTCGTCGTGGGGCTGTATCTTGCGCTTATAAGGACCACCGCGCGTCATGGACAGTACGACGCCAGAGAGAAGCAGTACTGCTATCAGGTTTGGTGTGGCCATCATGGCATTACCAATATCTCCCAGCTTCCAAACTGATTTAACAGCTAACAATGCGCCACCAAATGTAAAGAAGCACCAGACAACACGAAACGGTAGCACAGCTTTTTCGCCGAACAAGAACGAGATCGCCCGCTCGCCGTAATATGACCAGCCCAAAATCGTAGTAAAGGCAAACACCATGAGGGCGAAAGTAATGATGTAGCCGCCGCCTGGAATACCAGCCGCAAAGGCTGCCGAAGTAATGCGTGCGCCTTCAAGATTAGATTGCCAAGCAAAATCAACCGCTTGGGTTACCCCACCTACATCGGCTGTGAAATTACCTTTGACCGTCAAAATAACCAGTGCGGTCATTGTGCAAATCACGATTGTATCAATGAATGTACCGAGCATGGCGATAGTGCCTTGCTGAACCGGGTCTTTGGTTTTAGCGGCGGCGTGGGCGATGGGGGCGGAACCTTGCCCGGCTTCGTTTGAGAACAAGCCGCGTGCAATACCAGCACGGATGGCCAAGGCAACTATCGCACCTGAGAAACCGCCCGTTGCGGCAGTGCCGCTAAAGGCACTGGAGAAGATCAATCTAAATGCGTCCGGGATACCCGATGCATTCATAGCCAATACGATAAGTGCTGCTGTCACATACCCAAATGCCATGAACGGTACCAATTTAGACGCAAATTTCCCGATGCTCTTAATGCCGCCAATAATGACGACAAAAGCGAGAGCGGCTAAAATAAACCCAGTGGCAATGCGCGGCACGCCGAAGCTTTGATTGACAACATCGGCAATGCCGTTGGATTGTACCATATTCCCCGCAGCCACTGCACTTGCGAGCGTGCCGATTGAGAAAATAATTGCGAGCCATTTCCATTTAGGACCAAGGCCGTTCTTGATATAATACATAGGGCCGCCCTTAAAATTACCCTCTTCGTCGACTTCGCGGTAGCGCACAGCCAAAAGTGATTCGGCGTATTTAGTTGCCATGCCGACCAAGGCCGTCATCCACATCCAAAAAATAGCACCCGGCCCGCCCAAGGTAATTGCCGTGGCCACCCCCGCCAAATTACCTGTACCAACCGTAGAAGACAAAGCGGTCATCAGTGCGGCGAAAGGCGTGATTTGCCCTTCTTCGCCTTTGCCACTTTTTCGCCCCTTCCACAACAAGGCAAACCCGGCGGGAATTTTTAATATGGGCATGAACCGCAATAAAATTGTTAAATATATACCCGTTCCAAGTAGGAGAATAGCGACGATTGGTAAATCACCGAGCAATGGTATATTGATGCCAAAGATTGAATTGACTGAACCCCAAAAATAGTCGTCTGCCAACATGGCGACAAATTCATTGAATTTTTCCACGGATATATTCCCCATTTTGTTTAATTTGCAGAAACCTTAAAGGCTAAGTACGGTATTGCAAAGAGAAAAATGCCAATCTTTCTAATGCGGCAATTTGCGGCTTTTCATTGGGCGCTAAATCGGTTAGCGAGACTTTATAATATTTGAAAGAGAATGCCATGTTTGAAACCTTAACCGCCACCCCGCCTGATGCTATTGTTGGAATGATAAAATTGGCGGCGGCTGATACAAACCCAAATAAAATTGATTTAGGCGTTGGTATTTACCAAGACCCGACCGGCGCAACCCCGGTTATGCGGGCGGTGAAAGAGGCTGAAAAGCGCTTGCTGGCCGAAGAGACGTCGAAAAAATATATCGGCATTCACGGTAATCCGGCTTTCAATAGCTTGCTCTCTAAGTTAATGTTCGGTGCTGATAGCGAAGCCGTCATCTCTGGACGTTTGGCACTGGCGCAAGCGGCAGGTGGTTCGGGGGCGCTGCGCCTTGGCGCGGAACTTATCAAGCTTGCCAATCCCTCCGCAACCATTTGGATGAGTACCCCCACATGGGCCAATCATCAACCGCTCATCGGCTCCACCGGGCTAGCGATTAAAGGCTACCCCTATTACAACAAACAAACCCAACGTATTGATTTTGACGATATGTGCGCGGAGTTGCGGAATAATGCCAAAGCGGGGGATGCGGTGCTGTTGCACGGCTGTTGTCATAATCCTACGGGGGCGGACCTTAGTGAAACTCAGTGGCAAGCTATTGCTGATTTGATGTTGGAGAAAAACCTCTTGCCGTTTGTTGATCTGGCCTATGCGGGTTTGGGGGATGGTCTTGAACAAGACAGCTTTGGTCTACGCTTGCTTGCGGATAAATTCCCAGAACTTGTGCTTGCGGCCTCGTGTTCGAAAAATTTTGGGCTTTATAAAGAGCGCGTTGGTCTTGTCGCCGCCCTATGTGCCACGCCTGAGGACGCCAAACTGGCCAATGGTCAAATCGGGTTAACTATGCGCCGGATGATCTCCATGCCGCCAGACCACGGTGCGGCTCTAGTGGCTAAAATATTGGCTGACCCGGAGCTAACGTCTGATTGGAAAAACGAACTTGAAGACATGCGGGTGCGGATGACCAGCTTGCGCATTGCGCTTGGCGATACGCTCTTGGCAAAAGACGGCAGAAACACCAATGGGCAAATGGCCGCAGCTATCACCGCCCAAAAAGGTATGTTCTCCCTTTTACCCGTAACCCCCGAACAGGCTGAAAAACTCCGTAGTGAACATTCCGTGTTTTTGCTCAATTCTGGCCGGATTAATATTGCAGGCGCAAAGGTGGAAACCATCGACAGGCTTGCCGATTGCATTCTGGCGGTTCTGTAAAGTTCGGTCTTTAAAATTTGAAAAGTGGGATAAAACCCATTTTGACCTCGCCGTTTTTGATCGTTATATCAACGGATTTGCGACCATCAGCTTCGGTTTCTTTTAATGAGATCAGCATATTGGCTTGGACGGCATATTGCTCAAAGTCAGGATTGCTCTCAATGATTTTTTGGATCAAGGGTTTGGGTTTCTTAATACGGATGTGGATTTTCCCTTCCGGCAAACCGTTTTTAAACACGAGATTAAAATTCCCGATAATATCGGCGTCTCCCCATTTTATGGCCCAGTGTTCCGAATTGATGCGGCTATTGGTGGCCAACCAAGCGTTCACACCATCTGTTTCCAAAATGGACCAATTCGTAATATCAGCGTCCAGTTCGACCAAAGCCAATTTACGCCCGAGAATATTATCGAGTATGTTCGGGATTTTTGGTGACAGGCGAAAGTTCTGTCCCATAGCTGAAACACGCCCTATGTCGCCGGAAATTTTTATGCCTGCTCCAAGAGTACCCAATTGGCTGATCAGCGGCGGGGTGCCGACGAGACTATCAAGCTGGGCGCGACCCATCTCAAATCGCGCTAATTTCAATTTACCCGCCGTGTTGACAACCATATGTGCATTGATATTTGCAGGCGCAATGTCGAACATATAGCGTTCGCCATTCCTACCGCGCATGTCGATGCGCATTTGCCCCCGATGCTCAACGTTCCAAGATAAAGGGGTTAAAGTGGCGCTATGGGCACGTAGACTATCAGATTTAATCGACCAGTTTTTTGTTGGATCGGGAGTTTCGCTAAGGGGTGCTCGTATAGATACATTGTTGGTTGATGCGTCGAGGGTAAATGGGAAACCTGCGACGCTAAGTCCGCCGTGGCCAATTTCGTAATTTTGTTTTTCTAGATTGGCAATGCCGCCGATCAAACTTTTGACCATAATTCCGCGCATAAAAATCCAGGCACCCATAATCGAAACGATCACCAATAGGCACAGTATAACCATTCGCGGCCAAGTGATAAGTTTTTTCACCTTCGTATCCCTAAAGTATTGCTCAATGTGCGCACCTCAACTCCCATAATATCTCTTGCTTATGGCTTTGTGGTGTCTTGTGCAATGGGCGTTTTTAGCTTTTCCCGGTTCGGACGTTTGCCTGGATCGCGGGCAAAGCTGACCAATAATTTCCCGTATTCCCGTGTTAAAAGTTTGGTCTTGTCCCAGCCGCCCCACCAAGGCGCATCATCTGTTTGCTCAGTTGCCACAGGATAGGCAATGATTTCAACACCATCCATAGCGCTGGAAATTTCCATTTTAGCGCGGGGCATATGATAAGATGACGTAACCAGCAGTATTTTTTCATAGCCAAGTGCGCGCGCCCAATTGGCGGTCTCTTGTGCATTGCCGTAGGTGTTTTCAGCTTCGTAATCCAGATCGACACAACAGATAAATTTGGCTGCTTCCAGGCTCAACAAATTTTGTATCTGCGCTGGTTTGATTTTGCGGTTAACACCTGAAATCAGTAGGCGCTCGCCGTGCCCGTTTTGTAAAAGATCCGCGCCGACCATAAGCCTACTACCGTCTGCACCTGTAAGCACCACTATACCGTCAACTTTTGGTAGGATAGCAGGTGGTTTGGCCGTCGATATATGAAAGACAAACAAAACAAAGCCGCTGACCAGTAAGGTCGCGCCAAAACTAAATAAAAACTTGAATAGTTTGAAAAGGGCACTGCGGATTGGCGTTTTTCCTTTGGCAGGTCTTGCGGATTTATTCTTTGCGGATTTATTCATGGGTAAATTTCATCAAACAGTGTTTTCACTACTGTCTGCCAACTGGTGAGCGCAATGATCAGTGCCAAAATAATAGGGACGGCTATCACTAGGTAAATATCTGCAAGCGATAAATGCAGGCCGGGTAGAAAATAAGAAAATCCGCCGGATGTAGAAAACAACAGTCCGACTAGTACAGAAACTAATAAGGCAGCCAAAGCGCCTATAGCCCCGGCTTTAAACCCCGACCAAGCGAAGCGGAACGACAATAACCGCGCGGTATAGCGCGGCGGCGCGCCGACCTGGTGCAGGACATCCATGAGGCGGCGTTGCCTAGTCAACCCGGCCCGCGTGGCGAATATAGAGGCAGCCACGCTGGCTATGGTGATCAGAGCCAGCGCCAATAGCGACAGTACCCGCGCAGCGCCCGTTGTGCGTTTTATCTCTTCGTCCCACTGGCTGTGATCGTCTATATCGGCGCGAATGCCTGCGGCTGATAAAAGAGAAGTGACGTGTTTTATGTTTAATTCTTGCTTCGCTTTTAGTTTCACGTCCAGCAAAATCGGAAGCGGTAGATCGTCGGGCAAAGGTGTATCTCCGAGCCATGGCTGCAACAGTTTTTTGGAATGCTCTGACGGCAGGATCGTTATGGTGGCCACGGAGGGTAGTTCGCTTAATATGGCTTTTGCTTGCTCCGCTTGTTTGGTGTTTTCACCTGGCTTAATCTGCACGGTAACTGTTCCGTCCAGATTATCATGCCATCCTGCCGCCGCGCGGTAGCCTGAGGCGACGGCCAGTAGAGTAAGGGTAGCCAGGAATGCCAAAATCACCAAAACCATGAATAAAGGCTGGGCGTCTTTTTTGTTTTGAGACAAAAGGGGCTGTGCCGTAATGGTCATCTGGGCGTTCATCTGGGCGGGTGAATTTGGTGGTGGTGTGTTCATATCAACTAATCTCTACACCGCTAATATGGCCACTAATATGCCCGTTCTTAATAGATAAAATATTGGCTCCGTCTGGAATGAGAGCAATATTATGGGTGGCAATAATTGTGGTCGTACCAAGTCTGTTCAACTCCGCAAACAGGCGGATGAGCCTGTGACCAATATCGTCATCGACATTTCCTGTCGGCTCGTCGGCAATCAGGATTTCCGGCTTGGCGATAACGGCGCGGGCAATTGCCGCCCGCTGTTTCTCGCCGCCAGAAAGCGTTGGCGGCAGGGCGTGGGCGCGGGCGCCTAGTCCGACCCATTTCAAAAGACCTAGCACGTCGTCTTGGTAATTCGCCCGTTTCTGCCCCGCAACCCGAAGCGGTAGAGCCACATTTTCAAACACATTTAAATGCTCTATCAAGCGAAAATCCTGCAAAACAATACCCATGCGCCGTTTAAGTGCCGGGATAGATGCCCTCTCGATTTGCGAGGTATCTTGGCCGAACAAAGTTATCAATCCGCGCGATGGGCGCATATGCAAATATATCAATTTGAGCAAAGTGCTTTTGCCTGCCCCTGAAGGCCCGGTCACAAATGTCATGGAACCTTGCGGCAAGGAGAAACTGACGTCGCTCAGGATTTCTCCGTCCCGGTCATACCGAAACCCGACCCGATCAAACTGGATATTGGCGGTGGCATTCCCGCTGCGTATATGATGGCTATTATTGATGTCAGGTCTCGCATTTTGGTGATTCATTTTGACCCTAGACATTTTATCACGGCTTCGCCACATTCTTATGACAATTTACTTATCACAACTGATTCGGAAAATCGAATGATTCTTACCTGTCCCGAATGCGCAACGAGCTTTAAAGTAGCCGACGATGCCATTGGTGCCAATGGTCGGACGGTGCGCTGCTCTCAATGTTCCGCCACATGGTTTGTCGCGGCGGAGCCGGACGTCCTTAATTTGGAGGAGAGCAAAAAGGTTTCCGAAATCCGCGATCAGGTTAGCCGCGAAGCTGTATCAAGTGATATGGGGTCAGATTTTAAAAGTGTAGATTTTGACTATGATGATGCACTTGATAACACGCGGGAGCGCGACCTTGAAGCCAGCGCGGCAGGCATAGGCGCCCATGCGGCCATCCGCGATAATGCCGACCGCATACGGGCGCGCAGACGTTTATTCGGCGTCGGCATGATTTGGGTCGTGACCCTGTCAATTTTGGCACTCTTTGCGCTGTCTGCATTGTTATTTAGGGCAACAATTGTAGAAAAATTCCCCGGTACAGCACCAATATATAAAGCCATTGGCCTAGAGGCTAATGCGTCAGGACTGGAAATTTACAACATTGAAACCCGCTACGGAAACAATGAGGGTGTGCAAGTGTTGTTTGTCAGCGGCAAGATCAAAAACTACGACCGCAAAACCCGCGATGTAGATCTCATAAAGCTTAGTTTTAAAAATGAAGCCGGCGAAGTGCTCACCTCTTGGGTAGTCGAGCCGCCGCAAACCACGCTTAAGTCCGGCAAAACAATAGAATTCGCTTCCCAATACCCCAACCCACCAATAGACGCTGTAAAGCTAGCCCCGGGATTTGTAGCAGAGGCGGGTGTGCAAACTGAACAGCCTACGGCATCGCAGTAGGGTTATTAGCAGGTCTATTTTCATTTCTACATTATTGGTTTTTTGGTGGTGGCGTCCCTAATGGGGGTATGGGATACCCCTGTTTTTCCATGCAAATGAGACAATCATAAGGAGGTCTATTTGGGTCGGTATCTGGCGGGTCGGAAATGCCTGTGATTAACACTTCCACCCTATCGTTGAGCGCCTCTCGCACATCGTTACCCGTTTTCAAAAATGGATCATTTTCGCCGTGGGCAATAATTTCGGCTGTGTCGGCGGGGTATCCCTGCCTGCCAAGCCATTCCTGAACCGCGACGGCTCGCAAACGTGATAATTCCATATTCGCATCCGCATCGCCCGCACTACTCGTATACCCGTGAATTTCTGCAATGGAGAACTCACAATTTATTTTGGTAAAACTTTCAAGTAATGCTACCAAATCGTAAGGCTGTTTATTTCGCTGATATTCTTCATAGTAAAAAGTTGCTGCGCCGAACTTCATGTGAATGGTTACACTTCTTGGAAAGGTGCAAATTTTGACCATGCGCGCAACCGCTAAAGGTGGGTGTTTAGGCGGCGGTGTAGTCGGTTTTGCAACCGAACAGGCCGAAACCAGAAACGCACTGACAAATAACAAGGGCTGCACTATATGCCAAGATTTCAACATTTTATCAATTCCTATATAGGCTCAACATCAGGTGGCTCCGCTCGGGCATATACTCCCCGGTGTTGGGGGCGTTCCTGACAAACCGCCATTTTCCTGTAAATCGCTTATAATAGCTTGGGCGGCCTGTTCAACTTGTGTTTCTAAAGCAGTGGGATCCAAAGCGTGTAGTAATTCGTGAATAATGCTCGTCATTACGTTTGTCAAACTTCCAGCAACCGCCCCTACGGCGGAATTGACATCAAGATACATTGTATTGGTAACAGTATCAAAATAGGCACCTATTCCACTATTGGGCTGTATTACAATTTCGTGTCCCGCCGCAGTTGTAACTGTTATGGGGCTATCGGTATCATTCCTGAAGTCAGACAAACCATTGTCGATTACAAAATTTATTGTGTCACTCGAAATTGCATCAAACAATCCTCCATAAGATACATTGCCAAAACCGGGCAAAGATATGCTCCCACTCGCATTTTGGGCAAATGCCTGGCTCAATGCGTTTAGAGCCGAAACAAGTTGCATATTTGTGCGTGTTGTATCTGGGTCGCTTGAAGCCGTGACCACAACTTCAATCTCAACTCCTCCAATAGTGATTGTTCCGCAGTTAATATCAAATTCAATATTTGGTAAATCCAAATCCGGAGGGGCTATATCGAACAGGCCAGCTAGGGCACTTGCAAAATAGTTACCAAAATCGAAGAAGGTTACGGGTTGCCATTGGGGAACTATGGTGCCGGTAGAAATGACTTCATCTAGTGGTTCATCATCTCCCGGACCAGGAGGTTCATCGTCTGGGTCAGGTTCTGGTGGCTGGTCGTCTCCGTCCCAGCCGAAGTAATCATTTATGAAGTCGTTAAAGCCGTCAAAGCTGTCATTGCTGTCCCAGAATGTGTCATTGCTGAAATCATCAAATGATAAATTGCCGCTGTTTAAATCGCTGAACATTGACATGACGGCGTTGAAATCGCCCGGTGTATTGAAGTTCACGACGCCTAGTGCATCGGACGCACTCGAATCCAGTAATGTTATATCTAAATCCAATACATCATACCCGTCCATTGCGACCTCCTCGTGTTATGGTTAATGTTACGTTAACCATAACTTAAGGGGGGGGGTGTCAAGCGCTAAGGCTGTAAAAAATAATTCACATTGATTTTGGTGTGTTCTTTGCCGAGCTTAAACATCCACCCTAACAGCTCCGTCCGCATCAATCCACGCCCTGCGCATGCCTTTTGAGGTGTAGGGCATGGTGGCTATTCCGGTTTTGCCTAGGGCGATGACGCCGCCGTAACCGCCTTGGGTTTTCATGTCGGTGAGGGCGGCTTTTGCGGCTTCGGGTAACGGTGTGTCCGCATAGGCCATGCGGGCGGAGATGTCGGCGGCTGTGGCGGCTTTGATGAAATATTCGCCTTGACCTGTGCAGGATATGGCGACTCGTTCGTCCGCCCAGCAGCCTGCGCCGGGCAGGGGGCTATCCCCGACCCGTCCGGCCATTTTCCCCAGCAGTCCGCCCGTGGATGTAGCGGCGGCGAGGCGGCCTTTATTATCCCGCGCCACGACGCCAATCGTGCCTGTGTCCAGTTCATGGGGCAGGCGGGTGACACCGCAAATAATGTAATATTCCAGCGGATTTTCGACAGGCGTACAGTTCCTAAGAGCGGCAAAAGTCTGCGCACCATTGCCCGCAAGCATGACATGGGGTGTGTGCTCCATAACGGCACGGGCGACGCGGACCGGGTTTTTGAACCCCTTTAGCGCCGCGACGGCACCGACATTGCGGCTTGCCCCGTCCATGATACAGGCGTCCAATTCATATTCCCCTGCAGAATTTGGCCCCGTGCCTTTGCCCGCCACATACAGCCCGGCGTCCTCCAGCATGACCGCCAATTCTTCGACCACGTCTAGCGCACTCACCCCGCCCAAGAGCATAGTGCGCCCTCGTTCGGCGACACTGCGCAAATGCTCTATTTGAACATCCTGTTCGGCTTTGTCGTAATTTCCGGCTCCGCCGTGGATAGCTAGGGCTATGTTTTGTGATGTATGTGTCATTGCTACTTGCTAGCGCGGGGTAGCACATTTGGCTACCCGAAATTGCCTGAAATAAAATGTTACAATATACTATTGAAATTTATATTCATGTATGTTATACAGTAACTATACTTAACTGGGAGGACAGTATGAACTTAATAAAAAGAATGATAATAAGCGGCCCGGGTGCCTTTGTGGTGACGACAGGATTGGCGCTAGTTATGGCCAAAATGATCTATGTACCGTTTGCGGATTTAGCAGACAAACCTGACAAAATGAGCTTTGTCATTAATCCGGAAATTATAGATGTGGTCGTCGCGCCCAAGATCAAACCCAAAGAGTTAAAACTCATAACTCCGCCGCCAGCGCCGCCAATCATAGAGCGTCAAGCTCAGACCTTACCGACTATACCCATTGCTGACATGGATATGGCTATCCCGAAAATGGAACGGCTCCAACTAGACCCGACAACGGTTAGTTTGGTTGTATCCGACAAAGACATACAGCCTATATTACGTTTCGAGCCTAATATGCCACCCCGCGCCCAAAAATCAGGCCATTGCATTGTCCGCCTTAGCGTCAATGCTTACGGTCAACCCTTTAATATTGTGGCGACTAAATGTTCACAATCAATTTTCAAGCGGCCGACAATCAACGCGGTCGCGAAATGGAAATATAATCCGAAAATCCAAGACGGGAAGGCGGTGGACAGGCACGGTGTTGAAACCCTGATCACCTTCGCCCTGACGGACGAACGCGGTCGGCCAATACCGGAGTAATGTCATGAAAAACAAATGCTATTAAAACAAATGGATATTTCCTTGTGGCAAAGTGCGCTTGTGTTAAGGAATAGACCGTAAGCCAAACCATAGAGTTTGGAATTTGAGGACAATAAAGGCTCCTGAATGGTTATTGTAAAATGGGCAATTCTTGCTGTCATTGGGCTTTATTTGGTGGCTTTGTTGGCCGTGTATTTTGCCCAGCGCGGGTTTATGTATTTCCCGCCCGAGGAGGTTGTCCCAAGTTGGTTTCTGGACGAGTATGACGAGCAGATATTGCCAATTTCCGTTGCGGGTATTGGCGAAATAAAATCCATATATAGTCCGCCGCCTGAGGAAGGCGCTCCGGTAATATTATTTATCCACGGCAACGGTAGTGCCGCCTATCAATATACTGACCATTTTGCCGCGTTTAAGGCGTGGGGTGTTGGCTATCTCGCGGTTGAGTTTCCGGGCTATGCTGGCAATCCGGGCGTGCCTAATGAGACAAATATTCTGCGCACGTCTCTGGCCAATTATGACAGACTTATCGATAAAGGCATACAGCCCGGGAACATCGTCATTTATGGTGATAGCTTGGGCGCGGCTTGTGCCGTACATGTAGCCAGCGAGCGCCAATCCGCTGGCCTCTAATCCTATCCGCGCCATTTTTGTCCATGCAGGCCATGGCCCGCAAGCAAATGCCGTGGTTTCCGACATCGTTACTGCTTAAGGACAAATATCGTTCGGATTTGAAAATGCCGTTGGTTACGGAACCGCTCTTGGTGTTACACGGCGGTGCAGACGCGTTAATCCCGCCCACACAAGGTAAAGCGCTTTACGACCTGCACCTTGGTGACCCGCACAGAGGTGAAAAGAAATTCATCCTGCTTAAAGGTGGTCAACACCATTTGTGGAACACAGAAATGCCGTCGCATATTAAAGCGGCGATCGAGAGATTTTCCCCTTAATGCTTTCTCTAAAGCTTACCGTGGCAATGTTTAAACTTTTTCCCGGATGTGCAGGGGCAGGGCGCGTTCCTTGGGATGCGGCCATTTTGGGCTATATAGGCCTCTATGTCAAAACCAGCAGCTGCGCCATTTGGCTCGGATTGCGCGAGCATGTCTTGAGGCGACCTTGCCATTGGTGGGCTGAGGGGGGCGGCCATGGGCGCACGTAAATCAGGGCGGGGGTCTGATTGATTGGCGAAAATATCCGGATTGAAATCATCGTAATCATCCGGGTTAAAGGCTTCGTCCGGGGCAGGTTCTGGTGGACGGGTATCAATTTGCAAATTCATCAATAGCTTAGTGACGCCTTCGCGCAAATTGGTAAGCAGTTGATCAAACAATGTGAATGCCTCGGATTTATATTCGTTCAACGGGTCACGTTGGCCGTATGAGCGCCAACCAACCACGGATTTAAGGTGGTCTAGATGCTGTAAATGTTCGCGCCAATTGGTATCAATAACTTGCAGGAGAACCTGCTTTTCAACCGACTGCATAGTCGGGCGGTCTATCTGTGCTGTACGCTCTTTGAAAGCTTTATCAGCAGCCTCTTTAAATCGCTCCAACATTTCTTCGTCAGCAATGCCTTCCTCGGCAGCCCAGTCTGCGAATGGCAATTGCAAATTCATCAAACGGTCGGTCTCTGTCGTCAAACCTTCGATGTCCCATTGTTCCGCATAAGCTTTTTTAGGCACATGAGTTTCGATTAAATCTTCACAAATATGGTGTCGCATGTCTTCGACCACATCCGACACATCGTCGTCAGTCATAAATTCAAGGCGTTGCTCGAATATGGTTTTGCGTTGGTCGTTTTGCACATCATCATATTTCAGCAAGTTTTTGCGAATGTCAAAGTTACGGGTTTCAACCCGAGCTTGGGCGCGTTCAACGGCTTTGGACATAAAACGGTTGGTCAAGCTCTCGCCTTCTTCCCAACCCATTTTGCTCATCATGGTTTTGAGGCGGTCGCCGCCAAAAATTCGCATCAAATCGTCTTCGGTGGAAATATAAAATTTGGAACGCCCCGGATCACCTTGGCGGCCAGTACGACCCCGAAGCTGATTATCAATCCGGCGACTTTCGTGGCGCTCTGTGCCCAGAACATAAAGCCCGCCTGCGTCCAGCGCTCGTTGTTTAAGAGCCGCAACATCTGCAGTGAGTTTTGCTATGCGGGCATCGCGTTCGCTATCGCTTTCGCCGTCCACAGCTTCTTGTTCGATGCGCATATCGAGATTGCCGCCGAGCTGGATATCCGTACCCCGGCCTGCCATATTTGTCGCAATAGTAATGGCACCCGGCACACCGGCCTGGGAGATGATTGAGGCTTCTTGTTCATGATAGCGGGCGTTTAAGACCTGATGGCGAATGCCTTTTTCGGTAAGGAATTTCGAAAGCAACTCTGATTTCTCAATAGACACAGTACCGACCAACATGGGCTGGCCTTTGGTTTGGCACTCACGAATTTCGTCGACAATAGCGTTAAATTTTTCCCGCTCGGTGCGGTAGATAACATCGTCCGAGTCTATACGCAAGATTTCGCGGTTGGTCGGGATCTCCAGCACATTGAGTTTATATATATCGTAAAATTCTGATGCTTCGGTCAAAGCCGTACCTGTCATGCCGGACAATTTTTCAAACAGACGGAAATAGTTTTGGAATGTCACAGACGCTAAAGTCACGTTTTCGGACTGGATTTCCACACCCTCTTTGGCTTCAATGGCTTGGTGCAGACCGTCGGACAGGCGTCGCCCCTCCATCATGCGGCCCGTAAATTCGTCGATCAACATAACTTGGTTGTCTTTGACGATATAGTCTTTGTTGTCCGTATAGAGCTTGTGAGCGCGCAGAGCTTGGTTGATATGGTGTACCATGGTGACATTTTCGATGTCGTACAGGCTTTCACCCTCCAGCAGACCTTGCTCGCGCAAAATGTTTTCAATCTGCTCGGTGCCAGCTTCGTTAAAGACAGCGGTTTTCGCTTTTTCGTCAATTTCGTAGCCGTCTTCGGATATAAGGGGAATAAAGGTGTCGATTAGTTTGTAAAAGTCGGAACGGTCATCGGTTGGGCCAGAAATAATCAGCGGTGTGCGCGCCTCATCGATCAAGATACTGTCAATTTCGTCGATAATTGCAAAATGATGGCCGCGCTGCGCCATGGTCTCTAGCGAGTATTTCATATTATCACGTAGATAATCAAAGCCAAATTCGTTATTGGTACCGTAAGTGACATCGCAGTTATAGGCGGCTTTGCGCTGTTGGTCGTCTAGCCCGTGAACCACACAACCTGTTGACAGGCCAAGAAAAGAATAAATCTCGCCCATCCACTCTGCATCGCGAGAAGCTAAATAATCATTGACCGTAACCACATGCACGCCGCGCTGGGGGATTGCGTTGAGATATACGGCTAGAGTAGCCACAAGAGTTTTACCCTCGCCCGTGCGCATTTCTGCAATCTCGCCACGGTGCAGGGACATGCCACCAATGAGCTGCACATCATAATGGCGCTGCCCCAATGTTCGCTTGGCGGCTTCACGGACTGTGGCAAAGCTTTCCACTATTAAATCGTCCAGCGTTTCGCCGCTGGCGTAACGTTGTTTGAACTCTACAAATTTTGCTTGCAACTCTTCGTCGCTCAGAGTTTCGAATTTTGGCTCGATTGCATTGATTTTATCTACGGTTGGCCGCATTTTCTTGAGCTTGCGGTCATTTTCCGAGCCGAACATTTTCTTCGCGATACCTAACATGGTCATCCTTGAATTTTTTACGTGCGTGATTAAGCATGATATTACAAATAATCTTGTTGGTGACTTAAGGACGCTAAGCCTGTAAGTCAATAATCTGCGGTCAATATATGAGGATGATGTGACAAAAATAATATTAAAGTTTTTCTTGGTAGCCAGCTTGTTATCTGGGCTGGCTTTAGGGGCTTGTCAAGGCGGGCCAATGGTGGGCGAAAAAACACCATTGAATACCAAAATTGTCCGGCTCGGCGATACGGTTGTTGCGGAAGTTGACGGCACCAGTATTTATCTGTCTGATATTGAACATGCCGCTCTCACAAAAGGCACGATTACGCCCGGCCAACCCTTAACCCCGAAAGATCCGGTATTTCAAACGATGCTCGACGAGCTTATTGATCAGCGTTTACTGGCACTTGAGGCTCTGCGGCGCTCATTAGACCAAAACGACGAGACGCGCCGACGCCTTGCTGTAGCGCGGGAGCGTATTTTGGCCAATGTTGTGGTGGAGAAATTATTGGCTGAGAAAGTCACGGACGAAAGCGTTAAGCGCATGTACGACGAACAGCGCGCCTTACAAGGCAATGCCGAACAGGTGCGGGCGCGCCAAATCGTGGTTGAGACAGAGGAGCTAGCCAATGAGCTTAAAGACCTTGTGGAAAAGGGCGGAGATTTCTCCGCTTTGGCCAAGGAATTTTCTACTGACCCGTCAACCCGAGATATTGGCGGAGATTTGGGGTATTTTTCCGAGAACGCTATGGAAGATGTGATTGCATCTACCGCATTTTCTTTGGAGAAAGGCGCTATATCCGACCCATTTAAGGCTCGTGGCGGTTGGCATATTCTCACCATTATTGACCGTCGGGCTATGCCAAGGCCAGATATTAAGACCGTTAGACCGGAAATCGTTAGCTTTATGACCTATGAGGAAATTCAAAAATTGCTAAAGTCCTTGCGCGCGAACAGTGACATTCAACTTAAAACGGGCAAAAAACCTTCCGCTGTCGATCCAGAAACTAGCGAGAAACCAGATGCACCTTAAACGCTCTCCCCTCGCTCCGTGCCACTTTCCAGATATGCCGCATATTGGTGGTGTGCAAATGTGGACAGCGAAAACAGGCGCGAAATACCAAGGTCGTCCGGATGTATTACTGGTTAAACTAGCCGGGGAAAGCAGGGTTGCCGGTGTGTTTACCAAATCTACCGCGCCCGGTGCGCCCGTGGAATGGTCTAAGGCGTGTTTGGCACGCGGCGCGAATGCTGGCCTTTTGGTCAATGCCGGAAATGCCAATGTTTTCACCGGACAAATAGGGCGCGATGGGGTGCGCGATATGGCCAATATGGCCGCCGGGAAAATCGGATGCGAAGCACAGGATGTTTATGTGGCTTCCACTGGCGTTATCGGTGAACCACTAACCCTGTCGCCAATTGAACAGGGTGTTAAAGGCATTCAGGTGGCGGACGTCAATTGCAGTTGGGAAAATGCGGCCCGGGCTATCTCTACCACCGATACCTACCCCAAAGGCTCGGCTCAATCCTGTACTCTTGACGGCGCGCCCGTGCATATTTGCGGTATCGCCAAAGGTTCCGGCATGATTGCGCCCGATATGGCGACCATGCTTTCATTTATCTTTACCGATGCCAATATCTCCCGCGAGGTATTGCAGGCATTGCTGAGCGAACTGAACGAAACCAGCTTCAATGCTATTACTGTGGATAGCGATACGTCTACCAGCGATACAGTGTTGTTGGCGGCAACTGCACAGGCATCTCATGGGGAAATTAACGACATTAACGATCCGGAGTTGGTAAGTTTCAAGAGGGCGCTCGGGCTGGTTATGCACGATTTGGCACATCAGGTGGTCAAAGACGGCGAGGGGGCTAGTAAATTTGTCGAAATTTGCGTCACCGGGGCGGAGTCGGGTTCCGCCGCCAAAGCCATCGCCATGAGCATTGCCAATTCACCTTTGGTCAAAACGGCTATTGCTGGCGAAGATGCCAACTGGGGGCGTATTGTTATGGCGGTTGGTAAATCGGGCGCGCACGCCAATCGCGACAAGCTCGCCATTTATTTCGGCCCATATCTAGTCGCCAAAGACGGCTACCGCGCGCCGGGTTATGATGAAGGCACGCTGGCTAACTATATGAAGAACCCGGAATTAAAAATCCGGGTAGATGTTGCTGTGGGTACAGAAAGCTTCACCGTTTGGACATGCGATCTTACCCACGGATATATCGATATTAACGCAGATTATCGTAGCTAATAACAAAATTTATTAACCATGCCCCTAAACAGGGTCTTAATACGAAAGACATATAGAGATGAAGCTAATGTTGGTTGCGGCATGTGCGCTTATTGATACGGATGGGCGCATTCTTATGAGCCAAAGACCAGTGGGTAAAGATCATGCGGGGCTGTGGGAGTTTCCGGGTGGTAAAGTTGAAGACGGAGAGACGCCGGAACAAACGATAAAACGCGAACTTTGGGAAGAGTTAGGGGTGGAGCCGTGTGAGCAGTGCTTACAGGCTTTTAACTTCGTTTCCCATGCCTATGCAGACTTTCATTTGTTCATGCCGTTATACCTTTGTCGTCAATGGGACGGAATGGTTCGTCCGAAAGAGGGGCAACAAGTGCGCTGGGTGTTTCCAGACCGTATTTGTGGCCTCGATCTAGTGCCAGCGGATATACCGCTTGCACTAGAGATTAGGGACAGGCTGACGCGGGGGCGACGGTTTGAATAAGTGATATGTATAGCAGATTACAGACGATGTTTAGCCGGCTTGCCCGTGATGAAAGCGGGGCAACGGCAATTGAGTACGGCATGCTCGTCGCTATACTTGCTGTCGGCTTAATTGTCGGGATTACAGGTATAGCAGTTATAGTGACCGATATGTGGGATGGCGTTGGCAGTAGTGTCAGCGCAACTTGATGCTTACCGCCTTGCTGTAGGTGTATTTATCAGTGCGGATAGGTTCGACCATGCCGTTACCAGCATGTGGAATGTTGCTTCCGCAGATATTTACACGACCCAAATGTATTAAACTGCAAGCTAAATGTCTTAAATTGCAAGCTTTTGCTTGCTCCCTTTGTTGACCCTGATAATGTCTGCCGTTTAGTAGCCGTGGATAAGTTTAATGAGTACACTTCAAAATACAGCCAGAACCTATCTGGACTTCGAACGCCCGCTGGCAGAACTGGACGGCAAGATCGATGATCTTAAAGCGCTGAACAGCTCTGGCCAAGATGGCGGCGGCGTTGATGTTTCCGAAGAAGTCGCGCGGTTAGAAGGCAAAGCCCAAGCCCAACTTAAATCTATTTATGCCAAGCTCGATGCGTGGGAAAAAACTCAGGTCGCCCGTCATCCATCCCGCCCGCATTTCGGCGACTATATTCACGGTATGATCAGCGACTTTACGCCTTTGTCCGGCGACCGAAAATTCGGTGACGACCAAGCCATGATTGGCGGTCTAGGACGATTGCGCGGCCAGCCGATCGTTATTATGGGTCAGGAAAAAGGCCACGATACCGAGACGCGCCTTAAGCATAATTTTGGCATGGCAGGCCCAGAAGGTTACCGCAAGGTTGTGCGGCTGATGGAACTGGCCGAACGTTTTGAGTTGCCCGTTATCTCATTGGTTGATACTGCGGGTGCCTATCCAGGGCGCGGTGCAGAAGAACGCGGTCAAGCCGAAGCCATTGCTCGCTCTATTGATAAAAGCCTGTCCTTGAAAGTTCCCTTTGTCACTGTGATTACGGGCGAGGGTGGATCCGGTGGTGCAGTCGCCATCGCGTCTGCGGATAGCGTCAATATGCTAGAACACTCCATATATTCGGTGATCTCTCCCGAAGGGTGTGCATCCATATTGTGGCGCGATGCGGCAAAAGCCGAGACGGCGGCGGGTGCCATGAAAATCACGGCGCAAGATTTGATTAAGCTGGGTGTTATTGACAAAATCATCAAAGAGCCTGTTGGCGGCGCCCACCGCGCTCGCGAAAAAACCATCAAGTCTGTGGGTACTGCCATTATGGCGGCGCTAAAAGAATTGCAGCCCCTAGAGTCCAAAGCCCGCATAGAGCGCCGCCGCGAGAAATTTCTCGCTATTGGCCGTGATTTGGCATAATCGTCGAGACGGCTTTCCTTAAGTGGGAGCGCTATTTTTAACCCAAACGCCTCGCTTGAGTGCGTAGCCTGCTTCTCTGCAAAAAACCTTTAAAAATACGCAGACTCTTGTTGACGTTCGGAAATCTCCTGTTATGTTCCCGCTCGCTGAAGGAATTGATGTCAGATTCTTGAGATTTGAGACCCTTCTCCTTGGCGAAAAGTTTTTATATTTGTTCCGAATTTCGGTGTTTTTGCCGGGACTAGGGGCGGTTTTGCGTGAAACGCCTTGTTTTGAAGCCTATTTCCTCGATTTAGAGGCCATTTATTTGGATTGGGTGATGAGGTGATGTTTCGCGCGTTTTGTGCAGGGAGCTTTGTGTGAGCTGTGCGTTGTTTGTCCGTGTTTTGCCTATTTTGGGCGACACATATTAAATAAGAGGCCTTTATGCCAACAGTATCACAACTGATCCGGAAGCCCCGGAAGCCAAAGCCAAAGCGGAACAAGGTTCCGGCTATGGAAGCATGTCCGCAAAAACGCGGCGTGTGTACACGTGTTTATACCACAACACCGAAAAAGCCGAACTCGGCGCTTCGGAAAGTGGCTAAAGTGCGTTTGACCAATGGTTTTGAAGTTGTGTGCTACATTCCTGGTGAGGGTCATAATCTGCAAGAGCATAGTGTTGTGCTCATTCGCGGTGGTCGGGTCAAAGACTTGCCGGGTGTTCGCTACCATGTGCTGCGTGGTGTGTTGGATACCCAGGGTGTTAAAGATCGTCGTCAGCGTCGTTCCAAATATGGCGCTAAGCGTCCCAAATAGAGTATCAAGTAGAGGTATATATAATGTCACGTCGTCATCGCGCAGAAAAACGAGTAATTTTACCAGATCCAAAGTTTGGGGATCTTGTCCTGTCTAAATTTATGAACGCTATCATGTTGGATGGAAAGAAGTCCGCCGCTGAGAAAATCGTTTACGGGGCCTTGGATATTGTTGAGGGGCGGGCTAAGTCTGAGCCTCTTCGCATGTTCCATGATGCACTTGAGAACATCAAACCGTCCGTTGAGGTTCGTTCTCGCCGTGTTGGTGGTGCGACTTACCAAATCCCTGTTGAGGTTCGCCATGAGCGTAAGCAGGCTCTCGCCATTCGTTGGTTGGTGTCTGCATCGCGTTCGCGCAACGAAAATACAATGCGCGAAAGGTTGGCTGGAGAGTTGTTGGATGCTGCAAATAGTCGTGGTTCCGCTGTTAAAAAGCGCGAAGACACACACAAAATGGCTGAGGCGAACCGTGCGTTCTCTCATTACCGCTGGTAAATAAAGCTAGAATTAGAGAATATTATGTCACGCGAATATAAAATCGAAGATTACCGGAATTTTGGTATCATGGCGCACATTGATGCGGGTAAAACCACATGTACTGAGCGGATCCTTTATTATACAGGTAAGAATCACAAGATTGCCGAAGTGCATGACGGTGCAGCTACTATGGATTGGATGGAGCAAGAGCAAGAGCGTGGCATTACAATTACCTCTGCGGCGACCACGTGTTTTTGGCGCGGTAAGCGTTTGAACATTATTGATACGCCGGGGCACGTTGACTTTACGATTGAGGTTGAGCGTTCGTTGCGGGTGCTTGATGGTGCGGTTGCGTTATTGGATGCTAATGCGGGTGTGGAGCCGCAAACCGAGACTGTTTGGCGTCAGGCTGATAAGTATAATGTGCCGCGCATGATTTTCTGTAATAAAATGGATAAATTGGGCGCCGATTTCTACGCTTCATTTGAAAGTGTGAAAAAGCGTCTTGGTGCGCCTGCTCTGGCGATGCAATTGCCGATTGGTTCTGAGAACGAATTTAAAGGCATGGTCGATTTGATTGAAATGTGTGCCTATGTCTGGGCGGATGATGCGGAATTGGGTGCTAAGTTTGATACCGTGGAAATTCCGGCTGATTTGGCTGACAGGGCTGCTGAATACCGCGAAACACTTGTGGAAATGGTTGCTGAGCTTGATGATGATGTCATGGAGGCTTATCTTGAGGGCGAAGCAATTGATAATGCGACGTTAAAGCGCCTTATCCGTAAGGGTACGCTTGAGGGTAAGTTGGTGCCGATGTTTTGTGGTACGGCGTTTAAAAACAAGGGTGTTCAGCCTTTGCTTGACGCGGTTGTTGATTACCTGCCAAGCCCGGTCGATATTCCTGCGATTAAGGGTATTGATGTTAAGACCGGCGAGGAGACAACTCGTGCGGCATCTGATGATGCGCCTTTGTCTATGTTGGCTTTCAAGATCATGAATGACCCATTTGTGGGCACGCTTACATTCTGTCGTCTGTATTCTGGTGTGCTGGAATCTGGTACGACTTTGATGAATACGGTTAAGGAAAAACGCGAGCGTGTTGGTCGTATGTTAATTATGCATTCTAATGACCGTGATGACATTAAAATTGCCCATGCTGGCGATATTGTGGCGATTGCCTCTTTGAAGCAAACCACAACGGGCGATACTTTGTCTGATTTAAATCATCCGGTTATCCTGGAGCGCATGGAATTCCCTGATCCAGTTATCGAAATTTCTGTGGAGCCTAAAACCAAGGCTGACCAAGAAAAATTAGGTGTTGGCCTGCAAAGATTGGCTGCTGAAGATCCGTCCTTCCGGGTTTCGACCGATCACGAATCTGGTCAAACGATTATGGCGGGCATGGGCGAGCTTCACTTGGATATTCTGGTTGACCGTCTTAAGTGCGAATTTGGTGTTGAGGCCAATATCGGTCAGCCGCAAGTGGCTTACCGCGAAACGCTCAAAGGTCCGATTGATATTGATTATACCCACAAGAAGCAGTCTGGTGGTTCTGGTCAGTTTGGTCGCGTCAAGATTAAATTTACCCCGTCCGAGCCGGGCGAGGGCATTACTTTCGAGAGCAAGGTTGTCGGCGGTAATGTGCCTAAGGAGTATATTCCGGGTGTTGAAAAGGGTATTCGAACCATGGCCGAAAGTGGTCTTTTGGCTGGCTTCCCGGTCATTGATTTCCATGCAGAGCTTTATGATGGTGCTTACCATGATGTGGATAGTTCGGTTATGGCGTTTGAAATTGCTGCCCGTGCAGCGTTTCGCGAAATTAAAAAAGAGGGCGGTATTAAACTGCTGGAGCCTATCATGAAGGTCGAGGTTGTGACCCCTGAAGATTATATGGGTGACGTCATTGGCGACCTTAGTTCGCGTCGTGGAATGATTTCCGGTACAGAGGCGCGTGGTGTTGTCACAGCGATTAACGCAATGGTGCCGTTGGCCAATATGTTTGGTTATGTGAGTAATTTGCGCGGTATGTCCCAAGGGCGTGCGCAGTTTACCATGACATTTGATCATTACGAAGCAACGCCAAAGGCGATTTCGGATGAGGTTATTGAAGCGATGGGTGGCGCATAAGCGCCCCTAAGAGAAATTGAATAAGCCCGGTTGGGTAAAGTAGGAAAGTAGAAGGAGAGTATAATGTCTAAAGAGAAGTTTGAGCGTAATAAGCCCCATGCGAATATTGGTACGATTGGTCATGTTGACCATGGTAAGACCACTTTGACAGCGGCTATC
>Ga0256839_1000747_pt1 | contig 41595 bp, 42 predicted proteins | sample 354166metaG_FD_185968 | JGI IMG/M metagenome (GOLD analysis project Ga0256839, IMG submission 185968) | Hydrothermal vent microbial communities from Mid Atlantic Ridge, Atlantic Ocean - 354-166 | ecosystem: Environmental > Aquatic > Marine > Hydrothermal vents | place: Atlantic Ocean: Mid...
TACATTTGAAGTTGCAGAAACCAAAGTTGCCCAAGTAATGGATTTTGCTAGTGCTAATGAACAACCGCTTCAATGTATAATGGAGAAGGAATAGATAAATGCTATCAAAGAACTTAGAGCAGACATTACACCGTGCATTATCAATTGCTAATGATAAGCATCACGAATATGCAACGCTAGAGCATTTATTGCTAGCCCTTACTGGTGATCCTGATGCCATGGCGGTATTGCGCTCATGCGGGATTGATTTAGATGAGCTATCATCCTCACTTTTGCATTACATTGAAAATGATTTAAGTTCACTTATTAATGCAAATATAGAAGAATCAAAGCCTACAAATGCTTTTCAGCGGGTGCTACAACGCGCCGCCATCCATGTTCAATCATCAGGCAGAGAAGAAGTGACGGGCGCAAATGTTTTAATTGCTCTATTTTCTGAGCGTGAGAGCCACGCCGTATATACGCTGCAAGAACGCGATATGACGCGCTTTGATGCCGTGAATTACATATCTCACGGCATTGCAAAAGTATCACCGCAAAGCCATACTGAACAAGCTCCGCAAGGCGTTGAAGAAGCGCAAGAAACCAAGCTTGGCAAAGAAGCTCTTGATGCTTATTGCGTCAATCTGAATGAAAAAGCAGAAGAAGGCGGGATTGACCCTCTTATAGGCAGGGAGAAAGAAGTTGATCGCACGATACAAATTTTATGCCGCAGGTCAAAGAATAACCCGCTTTATGTTGGTGACCCCGGGGTTGGTAAAACAGCAATTGCCGAGGGGCTAGCCAAGCGAATAAATGAAAAAGATGTTCCTGAAGTTTTGCATGGCGCGGTTATATTCTCGCTTGATATGGGGGCTTTGTTAGCAGGAACGCGTTATCGCGGGGATTTTGAAGAGCGTCTAAAAGCGGTGCTATCCGAGCTTGAAAATATACCTGAATCAGTCTTATTCATTGATGAGATCCATACTATTATTGGCGCGGGCGCAACTTCGGGCGGGGCTATGGATGCATCTAACTTGTTAAAACCTGCTCTATCAAATGGCAAGCTACGCTGCATTGGCTCTACCACTTATAAAGAATATCGCACTCATTTTGAGAAAGACCGTGCGCTTGTCAGGCGTTTTCAAAAAATTGACGTGCCAGAGCCAAGCATAGAAGATGCGGTTAAAATATTGCAAGGTCTGCGCCCTTATTATGAGGAACATCACAATATTAAATACACCAACAGCGCACTTCGCGCGGCGGTGGAGCTATCAGCTAAATATATTGGTGATCGAAAACTGCCAGATAAAGCCATCGATATAATAGATGAAGTTGGCGCAGCGCAAATGCTTGTGCTTGAAGATATGCGCAAGAAAACCATCGGTAAAAAAGATATTGAGGAAGTAATTGCCGTAATAGCGCGCATTCCTTCGACCACTATTAATAAGAACGATAAAGAAGCTCTGCAAAATCTTGAGCGTGACCTTAAAACTATGGTCTATGATCAAGATATTGCCATTGACGCGCTATGTAACTCTATTAAAATGGCGCGGGCGGGCTTGCGTGATCCTGAAAAACCAATAGGCAGCTATCTATTTTCTGGGCCTACTGGAGTTGGTAAAACCGAAGTTGCAAGGCAGCTCGCTAAATCATTGGGCATAGAACTTCTCCGCTTTGACATGTCAGAATATATGGAGCGTCATTCCGTATCGCGCCTTATAGGAACGCCTCCCGGATATGTGGGGTTTGAGCAAGGCGGGCTTATGACCGATCAAGTAGATCAACATCCGCACTGCGTATTGCTGCTAGATGAGATAGAAAAAGCTCACCCTGATTTATTCAATATTCTTTTGCAAGTCATGGATTACGGCAAGCTAACTGATAATAACGGTAAAACTATAGATTTTCGCAATGTTATATTAATCATGACCACTAATGCGGGAGCGTCTGATATGGTGAAAACTCCTATTGGCTTTGGTCGTGAGGTTGGCACTATGGATTACGCGGATAGTGAAGCCATAACCAAAACATTTACGCCCGAGTTTAGAAATAGGCTCGATTCGATTGTGCCGTTCCAAAATCTATTGCCTGCCACGGTTGAAAAAGTAGTCGATAAATTCGTAATACAGCTAGAAGCTCAATTAGCAGATAAAAACATAACGATAGAGCTTAGTAAAAAGGCGCGGAAATATCTGGCGCAAAAAGGCTATGATATAACTATGGGCGCGCGTCCTCTTGGGCGGATTATTCAAAAGGAAATCAAACGACCTCTGGCTGAAGAAATATTATTTGGAAGCCTTGAAAAAGGTGGTCTAGCCGTGGTTGATTATAACGGAACAGATATCACCTTTAAATATGAAGGCGATAACCCAAAAAAACGCCGCAAGAAAGAAAAGGCAAAAGTTAAATAATTTAGACTAGGAATAATGCGACCTTAATACCGCCTACACTCGCTGCTGGAGCGATGGGCGGAATGCTTGGCATGATGTAATTTTTTCCCGCTGGTTAGAAAAATTACTCATTTAAATTCGTAATGTGATCCAAAATATATATTATAGTGCCTTAGGTTTTAAATAGTACATGTTATAGTACCCCACATGAAAGTCGCCATGCCCTATATAAATAATGCTAGGACTCATACTTAGCTAACAGTGCCTAAATCATCATATATGATTCCATCACACCGTGGGACTAAACAGCGATAAAATCCTTAATATTAAAGTTATTCGCAAATATAAGCCGCAGCATAGTATCATCCAGCGGATCTAACATCGGCAAATGTCCGAGTATTTTTACATCTGAAAATTCGGATATTGTGCGTATATTATCAATATTTTCATCCCCTATAAACACAATTCCTTTAAGCGGGATGCCTCGCGACCAAATCGCTTCGAGTGAGAGCAATGTATGATTAATAGTTCCAAGCCCTGTGCGCGCGCATAAAATCAGCGGCACATTCCATTTTTTATATAAATTAACCTGTAAGTTTTTGCGGGTTAGAGGAACCATAAGACCTCCCGCCCCCTCTATAACCATAGAGCCATCGCAAGCAGGGATATTATTTATATCTTGCAAGCTTTTTATATCTATTTTGGCATCATCAAGCTCTGCCGCGCGGTGAGGTGATAGCGGTTCACTAAATATATAGCGCTCAGGCAAAAATCGCTCATTTGGCAAGTTTGTAAGCATTTGGATGGTTTTAGTATCAACGCATTCTTCCACGCCAGATTGAACGGGCTTCCAGTAATGCGGGCTATGCCCTGCCTTTTCCAAGCCCAGCATAAGAGCCGCCGAAAACACGGTCTTACCTATATCGGTGTCTGTTCCTGTTATTACGAATTTATGGCTCATATTATATATACTCCTTTAGCGAAATAGCTTAGGGCATTTAAGGCAGCATTTATTTGCCAAAATAATATACATTAAATGCACCGTTGCTATGCCCGCTAGCAAACAGAAAAATGATATATAAGCATAAGTTAAAAACACCCATACTATAGCTACTATAACTATAAGCATAACGCCAAACAACTTCATATGGAAATATGATGAAATAAGCGGCGGAGTTATAATAAGAAACATATAGATTGCATAGGTTGCCTCACGCGGGATTAAATAATCAAGCAGCATAGTATCTTCATATGCTAGTGAGAAATTATTAATAGCAACATTTATCCATCCTGAATTAAGGATATGCGGTATGTATAAAATAAGACCAAAGACCAATCCCGACAGAGAAAATAATAATAAAGGCTTCTTGCGTTTGCTGTTTTCTGGTTCAAGAAAATAAATGCTAAAAGGAATCCATGTTGGCCACATTAGCCATGAGAATAAAATAAACACCATAGCCCCCCACCATACAATATCAGAGTTACCGCTATTCATTCCCATCCAGACAAAGCCTTCAGATATTTGTTGAATGCCTGCCATAATTGGCATCATGGCCACGGGTAGATAATTTTTATTTATTTTCAAGGATTTCCAAGTGGTAATAGCGCCGCCTACAAGTAAAATACTTCCAGCGGTAAAACTAACAGGCTCAGAAAAACACATATTTATCTTCTTTCTTGATTGTCTATAATGTTTTTAAAGCATCAGCGAAGTTTTGTAAAATATCTTCGTCTAAATTGGAACTTAAGGACAAGCGCAAGCGCGCCGAGCCTTGCGGCACTGTTGGCGGGCGAATGGCGCGTATATCATAGCCCTTATCTTGCATAGCGCTTGCAACGCGCATAGCTTTTTCATCCTCACCGAGGATTATTGGCACTATCTGCGATCCCGCGCCGCCAAATAATTTTTGAGCCTTAGAGCATAGGGATAAAAGCTTGCCCCGCCTTTTTTGCCCATCATCAGAATCTAAAACCTCTAATGATTTTTGCACTAGCAAAGCTTGTAAAGGCATCGGCGCGGTTGAGTAAATAAAGGGGCGGGATTTATTAATCATGTAATCAATTATATTCGCATCGGCACATACTAAGCCACCAGCCACCCCAATAGCTTTGCCACAAGTATGAAGAGTAATGATATTATCATAGCCGTGCTTACATATTATATCATAAGCAAGCCCCTTGCCATTTGTGCCATAAATGCCCGTTGCATGCGCTTCATCAATAATTAGCGTAGCATTACCATAGCGTTTAATGAGGTTATAGACATCTTGCAACGCTGCTCTATCCCCATCCATTGAATAAATAGACTCAATAGCTATCCAAATATGATTGCCTTTATGCTTGTTTAATAGATTTTCTAGTGCATCTATATCGTTATGAGCAAACTTAAAACTTTTGGCATTACTTGCCCGCATTCCCTCACGTACACTAGCATGTATAAGCGCATCATATAATATCACGTCATGCCTATCGGGGAGCGCAGTAAACAGCGCATAATTAGCAATAAACCCATTGGCAAAAAACAATGTTTTAGGAGCATTAAAATACGTACATGCGAATTTTTCTAGCTTAGCATGATGGCTTGTATGACCTCGAAGTAAACGAGAGCCAGCCGCGCCAATATCTATTCCATTTTCTAATGCTTTTATTGCGCTTTCGCGTAAAAGCGGATGCACAGCCATTCCCAAATAATCATTTGAGGTTAAATCAATGCCATTGGGCAAATTAAGAGAGCGATAACGATTTTGATCTTTAAGATGTGATAATATGTTTGTAAATAATTGCATAAAACTTTAAGCAGCCTTGCTCTTACCGCTACAGCAACCCTCACTTTTACCACATGAGCAACCAGTTTTGAAAGGCACGCGCGGTTTTAAGCCTAAATCTTTAAGCAATGCATGGTCTGCATCTTTTTCAGGATTTGCAGTAGTTAGCAGTTTATCGCCTGTAAATATTGCGTTTGCCCCCGCCATAAATGCCATGGCTTGCGCTTCCTTAGATAAAGTTAAGCGACCAGCAGATAGCTTAACCATTGCTTTTGGCATTAATATCCGCGCCACGGCAACGCATCTAATCCATTCAAAAATATCGATCATTTTGTTGTCTGCCATTGGCGTTCCCTCAACAGGGACAAGCATATTAATAGGCACGCTTTCAGGCTGCGGGTTAAGGTTTGCTAAAGTATGAAGCAATGATATGCGGTCAGCCTCGCTCTCGCCTAGACCTAAAATGCCGCCACAACAGCTTGATATTCCAGCCTTCGCAACATTTTCAAGCGTATTTAGACGATCATCATAATTGCGAGTTGTAATGACTTTGTCGTAGAATTCGCGTGATGTATCAAGATTATGGTTATATGCGCTTAAACCTGCATCTTTTAATCGGATTGCTTGCTCTTCGTTAAGCATGCCAAGCGTAACGCAAGATTCCAAACCCATATCAGAAACGCCCTTAACCATGTCACATACACGATCAAATGCGCGACCATCAAGCACCTTTGGCCAAGCCGCGCCCATGCAAAAACGCGTCGATCCTGATTCTTTGGCTTTTTTTGCTTGCTCTAAAACATTTTCAGTTTTAAGCAATATTTCCTTTTCCAGCTCCGCTTCATTATGAACGCTTTGTGAGCAATAACCGCAATCTTCCGTACAGCCACCAGTCTTAATAGATAACAAAGTGCATAGCTGCATCTCGCTTGCATCATGGTTTTTACGGTGAATTGTCGACGCCTCATATACTAAATCAAGTAATGGGCGATTATATAGGGTTTTGACAACCTCGATAGTGATTTCTTTTGTGTTTTTCATGCCTCTAAAATAGTGCGGGTTTTTGCATAGGTCAAGAAATATGAAAAAATAAGAGAGTTTATTAACCTTTTTGCGTATAATATAAAGATTAGGCAATTATTTATTGAAGGGAAATATAAATGAGAAGGCTTTTATTAATATCATTATTATCTGGTGCATTAATTTTATCACTGCCAGCCAGTAGCGCTCTTGCGGGCGGCGGTCACAAGGAAAAAGCTCAAAATCATCGTGAGCAAGTCAGGGAAAATCGCAAAGAGCGCCGTAAAACTACAAGCGAAAAAAGAAAAGAGCGCAAAGCCAAGCGCGAGCGCGCCAAAGAGCGCAAAAAGGGTTATAGAGATGCTAGAAAAGCCAAGGGTAGGAGCGATGGTAATCATGATGACCATGATGATCACAGTGGTCACGATCATGGTAAAGCACAGGAAAATGCTTCAGATATGATTTCATCTAATATAATTCCATAAAAAAACCTCCCATTCATTTAAATTATAATGGGAGGTCGATTTATATATTTTAAAGTACGTTGGTTTTATATCAGCCAGTCAACGCGCGGCGCACAACATCCACATCTTGCGCTATTTGAGCATCATCACCCATAAGTTCTTCAACTTTGCGAATTGCATGCATTACTGTTGTGTGATCACGACCGCCAAATTTACGCCCAATTTCTGGCAGTGAGCGCGCTGTCAGCATTTTTGATAAATACATAGCGACTTGGCGAGGGCGGGCAACTTGGCGAGCTCTACGTGCGGAATGCATATCTGTAAGGCGCAGATTATAATGCTCTGCTACTTTGCGCTGAATCTCGTCAATAGTAATGCGGCGATCATGTGCGCGCAATAAATCTTGCAAAACTTCCTGAGTGGTTTCTAGCGTAATTTCTTGCTTTGCCACATCCGCGTGTGCGACTATTCTGTTAAGAGCGCCCTCAAGCTCACGAATATTAGATGTAACTTTCAATGCCAAAAATTCAAGCACACTATCAGGAACATCTGCTCCTAATTTAGCGCGTTTTGATTGTAGTATGCCAAGGCGAAGCTCGTACGTACTAGGGTGAATATCAGCAACTAAGCCCCATGCAAGGCGAGAGCGCAAACGCTCATCAATTCCTGTTAAATCGCTTGGCGCTTTATCAGATGAGATAATGATTTGCTTATTCTGATCGACTAGAGCATTAAAGGTATGGAAAAATTCTTCCTGTGTTGATTCCTTGCCAGCGATAAACTGAATATCATCAATCATCAAAACATCAACAGAGCGGAATTGCTCCTTGAAATTCATGGTGTCATTAGCACGCAAAGCCTTTACAAATTGATACATAAATTTTTCAGCAGAAAGATACATCACTGTTTTTTCAGGGAAGTCTTTCGCCATTACATGCGCAATAGAATGCATTAAATGCGTTTTACCAAGACCAACGCCGCCATATATAAATAATGGGTTAAAAGGAACGTTTGCACTTTCACAAACACGGCGAGCAGCAGCATGAGCTAGCGCATTGGGCTTGCCCACAACAAAGCTATCAAATGTAAAGCGTGGGTCTAAAGGAGAAGAAATCTCAGCGATAGCATCTTTTAAGTCTATATTTGCAATTGAAGAATTATTTTTAGATGGCTCTATATTATCCTCGATAATAGCATTTTGCACCACAACTATTTGCACACGTTTAACCTCTGGGCTTTCTTCTGTACACATTGTTGAAATGCGCTGCGCATAATGGGTTTGTATCCAATCACGCATAAAACGAGTTGGCACTGAAACTTCCATTGTACCATGATAATAAGCGCGCAAGGTTAACGGCTTTAGCCAGCTTCTAAATATGGCCTCACCAAATTCTTTGCGCATTCCTGCATGTACATTATTCCAAATATTTTTAATTTCCTTAGTTGGCTCTAGTGGAGCGCCCTCTAAATTTACACAGTTCTTCTTTAGATCTGGCGATGTTTTACTTAGGCTTTGGCTTTCGGGCATTTTTTTCTCCACTTTTAAAAGTTATGTTAAATTAAATTAAATATTATTTTGCGATATAAATTTAGGTCACAAAAATCCAGCTGCAAAAATCATTATTTTGCAAAAAATAGTTTCAAATCTAGTTTTTCAATTGGTTCCCAATCTAAAAATTTGATGCTGTAAACAGCTTATTTTAGTGGGCACTCCCTAACCATGCTAGCACTAACTACTTAGTTAGATGATTATAAAAATCATAACCAAGCGCGAATACATTCGCATGTTTATTGGACATCTGCTCTTTGTTTTTATTATCATCTGTCTGCAATAAAAATAGACTACAACAAAAAATCACCAACAATCAATAAGAACAAATCATGATTTTTAAAAAAGAAATTTTAATTCAATATTTTTTTCAAGGCACAAAAATTGCCTTACTGCGAGGGCAACAAGGCAAAAATCATTATTTATTATGTGGTTATATTGCTTAGTTAATATGCTTAAGCATTAACGCATTATATAGCTTTAACCCTTGCACTTAGGCGGGAAAGCTTACGTGATGCGGTCTTTTTGTGCAAAATACCTTTTGCAACACTTCTGTCTAACTCAGGCTGCGCCGCCTTTAGAGCTGCTTGCGCGTCTTGTGAGTTACCAGTAGTGATTGCCAGTTCAACATTTTTTATGAATGTGCGAAGGCGAGAGCGCCGCGCCATGTTTATTGTTGCGCGCGCTTCATTGCGACGAATTCTTTTCTTTGATGATGCATGATTAGCCATTATTAAACCTTTTCAAACCTTTAGTTACATTCTTTTATACAATTATATACCAAATTTATACCCAAACTTTTCCACAGGAATAAATTCTTACTGCTTTAATTTTGGGCGCGACAGTTAAACTTTAGCCGCTAAATTCTCTAAATACACTTTAGAAGTTGAAGAGTAATACGCGTGAATGGGGTTTGCTGTCAAGTGATTCATGTTAATTTTAGCGAATCATTTATTTTATTAACAATCTATAATGTTGGTCTAATCATTATTTTAACCAATTTATTAGAGTTATTTTCTTCAAAACTTATTTCAAGAAATTCATTTTTTCTAAAAAACAGATTGTCATTAACCACGCCCCAACCAAATTGTGGCAAGGTTAGCAAGTAAAAATCAAGCACTTGCCGCTCTTCTACATTATGCATTATTGCTAAGGATTCGGCTATGCGCCCCTCTGGCTTATCAAAAGATATAGACTGCTCGCTTACCTCTTCTAGCTCTGGCATTAAAGGGGTATCACTTAGCAAAGAAAAAAATAATTGTTTTATATTAGGTTGTGCATGAGCAAGTGCAGGGCTGAAAGCCGCAAATAATAAACAGCAAATAGTTACGATATATTTTAAAGCCACGCTTTCCTCACTTTTGACATGATGAACAATAAAATGTTGAGCGTCCACTTTGAACTATGCGTGATATGTTTGATGCACATTTATTATTGCTGCATTTTTCTCCCTCGCGATTATATACGGCAAAGCTATGTTGGAAATATCCCAAAGACCCATCTGTATGTTTGTAATCTTTCAAGCTAGAACCACCCGCTTTTATTGCCTCGATCAAAATATCGCGTGAGTGTTTTACTATGTCACCAGCCTCTTTCGCGGTGATACTGTTTGATAAGCGCAAAGGGTCAATAAGCGCGCGGAATAACGTTTCACATACATAAATATTGCCAAGACCAGCAACTACCCGCTGATCAAGCAATGCTGATTTAATTGGTGATTTCTTGTTTTTGAGCGATTCGTATAACTCGCCGCCCGACCAGTCATCTAAAGGCTCTGCCCCCATAGAAGCGAATCTCTTTTCCAATTTCCAACTACCTTCCGCAATATAAACCATGCCAAACCTACGCGCATCCTCAAAGGCAAAGCATGCGCCGTCACCCATTGTAACAACGACATGATCGTGCTTTTGCGCTTTGTAAGGGATATTAGGAGGGAATATATTAACCCTACCCGACATTCCCAAATGCAAAATAACGTGAATATTATCACCAATATGCATAATGATATATTTCCCGCGCCGCTCTAGCGCATTTATAGACTTGCCCGTAAGACGTTGCCCAAAATCTTGTGGCAATGGCATGCGCAAATCATAGCGGTTGATTTTTACCGCCTTTATGCACTTGCCTAATAAAGCATTTTCCATACCACGAAGGACAGTTTCTACCTCGGGAAGCTCTGGCATTGTTAATCGCTCTTACTTGCTTGCACTGGTGAGAATTTCAATACAGGCGCGCCAGCGTAATCGGCATATAAAAATAATGGGTGAAAGTTTTTAGATATAATTTGAAAGTCAGGGGCGGTGAAGTAAATATCTTGCTCTCCTGATTTTCGAGATATAAATATATCATAATGACGCAAAGTCATAATTTTATAAGCAACGCCTGATATCGGCTTTGGCGCTCCTGCTGCCTTTGATGGATATAGCGTTATCTTACCCACCTTTTCATCATATTTATAATTACCTTTAGAGTATTTACGCGCGCGCCCTTGTGGATCATCCGTATATATAAGCTCGAACTTACCACTAACCAATGTGATTTCCGCAATAGAGCTTGCACCAAATTTGGTAACCCACTTACCGATTAGCTCATTTTCTTTGGGCGCGGTCATTTCATTTTTTAAAGCAGGGAGCTTGGCTTGCACTTTATCTTGTATAGAGCTTTGCATTGCAGAGAGCGACTGAACTTCCTCCTTCGGAGTATTTTTATTGACCGCTACATAGGTCAGTGTAATTGCAATGAACAATGCAATGCCCAAACCAGCCATAATTATGATTTTAAATGAAGCTTTCAATGGTTTTTCCTTCATATTTTTCAAGTTTTTTGCAAATAATACTCAAATAACGCACATAAATATATTTATCATGCACTAGCTAAGCTATTGATTTCATTAAATATTAACATATTTTTGCTAATATTATTCTATCGCAACAAACAGAGTAGCACATGGACATATATATTATAGCGCAATTCATCGGATTCCTAGGATATCTTTTTTATATCGGCGCGCCATATTTTAAAACACAAGTTAGAATTATCCAAATGGATGTTATTGCCTGCGTTATTTTATGCGCGCAATGGTACTTGCTGGATCAGCCTTCTTTATTGGTTTTAAACGCCCTTGCTGTTTTAATATCCGTTGTTGCATTGCTTGCACCTAAATATGAGCATAGCAGAACTTGCTTATTACTATTATACCCTATTGGCTGTTTTGCCATTATTTCAGTATCCACGGGAAGCATAATAGATGTTATGGCGATTATTGCTTTTTGCTGCGCTCTTACCTCTAAATCATCACAAGATATAACGGGGCTTAGAGCATATGCAGTTATTGGTGGGTCTGTGCTAATTATATCAGGAGCTATCGCCCTTTCTATTCCCGCTATGATATTTAATATATTATTTGTTAGTGGGCACGCGGTTAAGCTTTGGCAGAATAACAACCAAGCACAGCTCGCCCGCGCATAACATTAGTATATTTATGCATTTTTATTATATTTTTCTGGACAAATAGATTTATTGGACATATAAGTTATGTAATTTACAACTTATAGATAGATAAAAAACATGCCTACGGTCGAACAAATACGCGCAGCAAGAGCGCTCATAGGATGGAGCCAAGGAGATTTAGCAGAGCATGCTGGTCTATCACAAACAGGCATAGCTCGCATAGAAAACGGCTCTAACCAACCCAATTCCACAACTTTAGAGAAAATAGTATCGGCTTTTGACGATGTTGGTATAATATTTATTTTAGGTGGAGTTCAAAAAGCTCAGGATACACTTACTATTTTAGATGGAGAAGATAGCTTAAGAAAGCTACAAGATGACATATACCATACATTAAAGATTAATAAAGGCGAAGTTCTTTTGCTTGGTGTTAATGAAATAATGGCGAATGAAAAGGAAAACTATGAGTACACTAAAATGCATATTAAGCGCCTAAAAGATGCGGGTATTTCTGAACGTATTTTGATAAAAGAGGGCAAAAAAGAGTTTATAGCACCAAAGTCTTGGTATCGCACGATTCCCCAAGAATACTTTAGTCCTCATACAGTGTTTATATATGATGAAAAAATTGCCTTAGCACTGAGAACACCGCATAATAAGGTATTAATCTTAGAAAATATCTTTTTTTCTGATTCTATAAAAAGCTTTTTTAACATGCTTTGGGACAATGGGAAGGACATTGATAAATGAATAGCAGTACCCAGAGAAAAATAGCAGAAATTTTATTTTCTAATATTAGTAATGACAACTTAGCGACAAAAAAAGAGCGGTCTTTGGTAAAAAAAATCTGGGATGTTCACGATATTTCTAAAGTAAGTATTTCAGATACTCAAGAATTAAAGCTTGCTTTTAAAAAGGCTTCTCTTGATGATGCTTATTTGATATCCCCTACTTATTATATGCTAACAGGTCGTCGAGGGCTTTGGCTATATAAGCATGCTACTAGAAATAATGATGAAAAAACTGCTTGTTTATTTTGTCTACACCCTAACATTAAAGATACAGTTATTATATTTCCACCATTTGGATGTAATACTCCCGCTGCCATAAGCCGCTTAATCGATAAAGTTAGTATAGAGGGAATAAATTTTCAAATTGGTCGAATTGCTAAAGAATCAGGAATGGTGTGCGAATTAAATAAATTTTTAAATGGTCGAATTGTAGAAAAAAATGAAGATGTGTTGGACTGGGCTTTTCCAGTTCATACTATCGATTGCAATAAATTATTAGCACAAAAAGGTGGAAAATATAAACGAATACGCCAGGTGATGAAGAAGTTTAATGCTACAAGCCCTACTATAAGAGAGATAAATTTTACTGATGATTTTTCTTCGATAAAAAAAATGTCGGAAGATTGGGAAAAAAGCAATCAACATTACGATAAGTATAATGTTGATTTTAATAAGTATTTTGAAACCCTTATTGACGTAGCAGTAAGGGCACCATCCATTGGTTTAAAAGGTATAATAATTTCTATTGATGGTATTGATAGTGGTTTTTCAATATGGGAGCATGCTTTAAATAAAGAAAAAATTGCAAATCTTTTTGCTTCTCAAGTATCTAACTTTGAACTGGATAGCCTTTCTGCCTATTTAACAGTTAAAAGTGTAGAACATGCTTTTTTGGGCGGTGCAAAGTATATGTGTCTTGGTGGATCAGAAAATTATGGTATGGACAGGTATAAAAGAGGGTTTGTGCCAGAACAATCAAAAGACTTAATAACAGTTGAAATTACCCCATAACAAACCGATTTGCGCTCACTTATTTTCAAAAGAAAATGGTTGGAAACTTGAGTTAGAGCAAGGAAGCACAGATCCAGATAGCGCATTTAAAATATTATCATATGGTTTATAGATAACGTAAATTCATAATCAAATAATTCCACCAAAAAAAGCCCCATCTCTATGACGGGGCTTTTGAATTTAAAAGCTTTGGTGATATTAACTTAATATATATGTATAATCCCTTTGATGAACATGTTATGGCTAAGCTTGAGAGTAGTATTCACGAAGGTCTGATGAATATGGAGAGCGAAGCCTGCTATCCTGATGCAAAAGAGCCGGAAATATTTACCATTAATCCATTCCATCACATCGTGGAATTCAACAATTAGACTGTTGAAAATAAATAATGACATGCAGCCTATTGTTGATTAATATCAATTACCATGGCTTATGATGTTATAGAACTTACCCAAAATCTTATAAAATGTCCCTCTGTTACTCCGAAGGATGAGGGCGCGTTGGTTTATTTAGCTGAGCAGTTAGAAGCTCTTGGATTTGAATGCACTCGCGTTGATTTTGGCGAGGGAGCAGACCATGTCCCTAACTTATTTGCAAGAATTGGTGATAAATCCCCGCATATTTGCTACGCTGGGCATACGGATGTTGTGCCTACGGGCGATGTAAATTTATGGGATTATGAACCATTTAGCGCACATATAGAAGATGGTATTTTATACGGGCGCGGGGCAAGCGATATGAAAGGCTCGGTTGCGGCTTTTGTAGCTAGCGTTTCCAGCTATTTAGAAAATAACCCAATCAAAGGCTCTATAAGCTTGCTTATCACTGGTGATGAGGAAGGACCTGCCATTAACGGCACTGTTAAAGTCTTGAAATGGATGGAAGAAAATGGGCATATTCCCGATGTCGCCATTGTTGGCGAGCCTACAAATCCCGATTATTTGGGGCAGGAAATTAAAATCGGGCGCAGGGGTTCATTAAATGGCGTTCTAACAGTTTTGGGCAAGCAAGGTCATGTTGCTTATCAACATTTAGCAGATAATCCGCTTCCAAAATTAGTGAAAATTCTGGACGCTTTATCAGATCATATATTTGATGAAGGCTCAGAATTTTTCCCGCCAACAAATTTGGAAATAACCAGCATTGATGTTGGCAATGAAGCTGATAACGTTATTGCAAATAGCGGTCATGCCAAGTTTAATATTCGATTTAATGATAACTGGAGCAATGAAACTCTATCTAAAAAAATTCATGAGATAGTGAAGTTATGCGGCTTTGACTATGACTTAAAGCTAAGCCCTAGCGCGGAAAGCTTCATAACCAAGCCCGCCGCATGGTCTGATGTTATGTGCAAAGCTGTTAAAGATATCACTGGCGTAACTCCTGAACTCACCACTAATGGCGGAACATCAGATGCTCGTTTTATTGTCAATTACTGTCCTGTTATTGAGTTTGGCGGAATTAATGCAACTATCCATCAAATAAATGAAAATGCTAATGTTCAAGATTTAAAAGATTTAAGCAAAATTTTTGAGCGCGTTTTAGAACTTCATTTTAAGTAATTAATATGTTCAGTAATCAACGCGCATTAAATATAAGCCATCAGCGGGAGCGGTAGGGCCTCCCTTTGTACGGTCTTTGGCTTGAAGAGCTGTTTTGACATCTTCGGGCTTCCATTTTCCCAGCCCAACAAGGCTAAGCGTTCCTACCATATTGCGCACTTGATGATGAAGGAATGACTTCCCTTCGGTTTCAAATATAACCTCTTTTCCTCCGCAGCCATCATAATCTTGGCTTATAATATCAAGCCTATCGAGAGTTTTAATGGGGGATTGCGCTTGGCACTCCGAATCTCTAAATGTTGTAAAGTCATGCTTACCAAGTAAATATGACGCTCCGCGCCTCATCGCTTCAATATTAAGGGGCTTGCCGATATGCCAGACAAGCCCGCGATCAATGGCAAGAAAACCCGCTCTATTTACCACGCGATATTGATATAATTTATTAACCGCATTAAAGCGCGAATGGAAATCATCTTCTACTATTTTAACATCGATAATGCTTATTGGATTTGGGCGAAGATGCGCGTTTATCGCTCTTAAAATGGCAAATTCATTCATTGGTTTTGATAGCTTTTCAAGATCAAAATGAGCAACCTGCCCGCGCGCGTGAACGCCTGCATCGGTGCGACCCGCGGAATGCACGCTCACTTTTTGACCATAAAACCGCTCAATAGCGGTTTCTATAGCTTGCTGGATTGAGGGGACATCAACTTGACGTTGCCAGCCAGCAAAATCCCGCCCCATATATTCAATTACAATCTTATATCGCGTCAATATAGCCACCATTTACAGCGGAAGCAAAATCCATGGCTTTTTTACCAGCAGGCTGGATTTTCAAGATTCTAAGTGTGGTATTTTGTCCGCATGAAATCAAGCCATCTTTTGACAAAATTTCTCCGCATTTGCAATCATTGCATTCATATCCATCAAGCTCAACTTTATGGATTTTAAACTTTTTACCGCCAATTTCTGCCCAAGTGCTTGGCCAAGGATTAAGGGCGCGCACCTGCCTATCTATTTGAGCTGCGCTTTGATTCCAGTTAATAATTCCATCATCTTTTTTAAGTAGATGCGCGTAAGTGACAAGCTCTTCATTTTGCTTATGCGCATCTAGCTTGCCATCATGCGCCAAGTCATCAAGCACTTGCAATGCTAGTTTAGCCCCCATATCCGCCAATAAATCATGCAGCTTTGATGCGCTCATATTCGAGCCTAAAGAAATCTCATCTTTTGCAATCATATTTCCAGTATCAAGCCCCTTATTCATTTGCATGATGGTAACGCCTGATTTTTCATCACCATGCCATATTGCTTGTTGAATGGGCGACGCCCCGCGCCAGCGTGGCAATAGTGAGCCATGAATATTCAAGCAACCATATTTAGGCGCATTTAAAATAGCCTCGGGCAAGAGCAAGCCATAAGCCGCGACAATAGCAACATCAACATTATGAGCTGCAAACTCTTCTTTAGATGCGCGGCTCTTCAAAGATTTTGGCGTAAATACGGGAATATTATTAAGCTCTGCCAAATCATGTACGGGTGAGTTTTGAAGCTTATGACCTCGCCCTTTGGGACGCGGGGCTCTCGAGTAAACACAGACTAGCTCATGCTCACTATCGCATAATTCGCGCAAGGCATGGGCTGCAAAATCAGGAGTGCCCATAAAGGCTATGCGAAGTTTTTTGCTCATAAACAGCCTCTCTATAATGAATTTTGCTTTTTTAATTTATCAAGTTTTTTCAAAAGCATTTTGCGTTTTAAGGTGGAAAGATAATCTATGAATAAAATACCATCCAAATGATCTATTTCATGCTGCACACAATGTGAAAGCAAATTATCCGCTTCAAGCTCCGCTTCCTTGCCATTATAATCAAGATATTTCACGCGAACTATTTTAGGACGTTCAATATCAGCATATTGCTTTGGCACAGAAAGGCAACCCTCTTCCATAGTGCTAAGTTCTTCTGATTTATAAATAATTTCAGGGTTAGCCATACAAATGGGGCTTGGCTCTTCTCCCTCATCGCGTTTTGATAAATCCATCACTAAAACGCGGTTTAGCATACCTACCTGATTAGCCGCCAAGCCAATACCGGGGGCATCATACATGGTTTTAAGCATAGCATCCATTTGAGCGCGAACAGCGTCATCAACTGCACTAACGGCTTTTGACTTTTGCTTTAAAGCAGGATGTGGCGCTGTAACTATTTTATATTCACTCATATTAGAATTGATAATGGGTTTTACCAAAATCGTCAAGGAATCAAAGCTATTGAGATTTTTCTTGCAATCCACCCTCCATTTGTTACCATAAGAAAAACAATCGGGTGATATATATTATGGATAGGCGTAAAGCTCTTAAATTACTTTTTGGTGCAACAGCTCTTGCGGGGGCTTCTGGTTATTTAATGCGCGGTATGCGTAATGTTCTTGATAACCCAGAAAAAGATAATGATATTAATGATGGCACAGAAAATGAGCCACTCGCTCACGCAAAAACATATCAGGGTGCTCTTGAATATGGCGTTGTAACGCAGATTTGTCAATCTTAAGATGACGTGTTTTTGGCGGAGGTTTAGGTGCAATATCTTTAAGCTTCAACCAACGATAAATAGCTGCACGAGAAACCATGAAAATCTTTGACTAAAACCCCTGCTTTCGCAGGGAAGTCATGTTTGTGAGATTCTTAACCTAAACTACTATATTTTGGGTTAGATTATGAATTAAAATGAGTAATTTTTTCCGCTGGCTAGGAAAAGGTGGTTTGAGGGCCGCAAGCATATGTTTTGTATGTGCTAACCGTAAAACCGCCTTTGACAAAGTCCAGCGGGAAAAGAACCATTTAAATTACATCATGCCAGGCATTCCGCCCATTCCGCCCATTCCGCCCATTCCGCCCATCGCGCCAGCAGCGCCAGAATCATCATCATTCGCAGCGTCAGTAATGATCGCTTCGGTTGTGATAAGCAAACCAGCAACGCTTGCCGCATCTTGAAGAGCGGTGCGCACTACTTTCGCAGGGTCAATGATTCCTGCCTTAACAAGGTCAGTATATTCACCTTTTTGAGCATCAAAGCCGTAATTATTATCATCTTGCTCATTAAGCTTGCCAACAATAACAGAGCCTTCTTCGCCTGCATTTTCACAAATTTGACGAATTGGAGCTTGCAATGCGCGGCGAACAATTTCGATACCAACATTTTGGTCTTCATTTTCACCTTTAACATTTACAAGAACTTTTCCAGCATATAGCAAAGCAGTTCCGCCGCCGGCAACAACGCCTTCTTCAACGGCTGCACGCGTAGCATGAAGTGCATCATCAACGCGATCTTTACGCTCTTTCACTTCTACTTCTGTAATTCCGCCAACTCTTAATACAGCAACGCCGCCAGAAAGTTTAGCCAAACGCTCTTGAAGCTTTTCCTTATCGTAATCGCTGGAAGTTTCTTCAACTTGCGTGCGGATTTGCTTACAACGAGCAGCGATAGCATCCTTGTTACCAGCGCCATCAACAACAGTTGAATCGTCTTTAGTGATGGTAACTTTCTTAGCTGTGCCAAGCATGTCGATTGTAACTTCTTCCAATTTGATACCCAAATCTTCGGAAACAACAGCGCCACCAGTAAGAATAGCCATATCCTCAAGCATTGCTTTACGGCGATCACCAAAACCAGGAGCTTTAACAGCTGCAATTTTAAGTCCACCGCGCAATTTGTTAACAACAAGAGTTGCAAGAGCTTCGCCTTCAACATCTTCCGCAACAATTAATAGCGGGCGACCTGATTGCACAACTGCCTCAAGAATTGGAAGCATTGCTTGCAAGTTAGAAAGTTTAGCTTCGTGAAGCAAAATATATGGATTTTCAAGCTCACAAATCATTTTATCTGCATCTGTGATGAAGTAAGGTGAAAGATATCCACGGTCAAATTGCATGCCTTCAACAACTTCTAGTTCGTTGCTTAAAGATTTTGCTTCTTCAACTGTGATAACGCCTTCATTACCAACTTTTTCCATAGCTTCAGCGAGCATTTCTCCGATTTCAGCTTCGCCATTAGCAGAGATTGTGCCAACTTGACGAATTTCGTCGTTGCTTTTCACGTTTTTAGCGCGAGATGCGATTTCTTCAACAACGGCAATAACAGCCTTATCAATTCCGCGTTTAAGATCCATCGGATTACGACCAGCAGAGACAGCCTTCACGCCTTCGCGAACAATCGCTTGCGCCAAAACAGTAGCCGTTGTCGTGCCATCACCTGAGTGATCGTTGGCTTTTGAAGCCACTTCACGAATAAGCTGAGCGCCGATATTTTGCTGCGGGCTTTTAAGCTCAATTTCTTTTGCAACAGTAACGCCGTCTTTTGTCGTGCGCGGAGCGCCAAAAGATTTTTGAATTACAACATTACGCCCTTTTGGTCCTAATGTCACTTTTACAGCGTTAGCAATAAGATCAACGCCCTTAACTAGCTCATCACGAGCATCTTCTTGAAATAGTACTTCTTTAGCACCCATAGTTTTTCTCCTTTAAAGAAAATTAAAATATATAGTCATCCAGCCTACGCTGGAATGACGGCATTGTTTCTATGCAGCTATAACGCCGATAATGTCTGATTCTTTCATAACTAATAGCTCTTCACCATCAACAGTTATTTCATCGCTACCCCATTTTTTGAAAATAACTTTGTCGCCTGCTTTTACGTCTAAGCCGCGAACATCACCATTATCATTAACGTAACCATTGCCAACCGCAACGATTTCGCCCTCTGATGGTTTTTCTTCTGCTGTTCCTGGAATAATAATGCCACCTGCTGTTTTAGTTTCAGCTTCCGCGCGGCGTACTAATACGCGATCATGTAAAGGACGAAATTTCATATCTCGAATCTCCTATGGTTTATGGTTAATAAGCAGGTTTCCAAATTCGCCTTTATCAAGCCAAAACAAGAAAACCCCTTCCACATCACAAAGGGTTAGACAACTTAAGCGCAACTCTCCCTTTGGAATGGCTGTACATATAATACTTATTTTAAAAATATTCAAGGAAATTCGGTGATTTTTTATTATATAGTATGTTCGGTTAACAATAAGGCACGGGGCTGTTCTCCATTATCATCCCCTACGTTCATTAATTATGCGTTGTGAAAATGCACTATAGAGTACAGGCAAGACTAACAGCGTTAGCACAGTTGAGGAAAACATTCCGCCAACGACGACCGTTGCTAATGGTTTTTGCACTTCCGAGCCTATGCCAGTTGACATTAATATAGGTACAAGCCCTAGCGCGGTAGTTGCCGCCGTCATAAGCACTGGTCTAAGGCGAGATAGCGCGCCATGAAGCACGGCTTTTTTGGCTTCTGTCCCGCCTTCTATAAGAACATTAATAGCATTTATCATTACCACGCCATTAAGCACGGCTATGCCAGATAGAGCGATAAAGCCAATAGATCCCGGTACGGACAGATATTGCCCCGAGATATAAAGAGCGATAATCCCGCCAATCATAGCAAGAGGAACATTAAGCATGATTAAGGCAGATTGCTTAACCGAGCCAAAGGCAAAGAATAGTAACAAGAAAATCAAGCCAAGCGATATTGGTACAACAACAGCAAGCCTTGCTTGCGCGCGCTTTTGGTTTTCAAATTGCCCGCCAAATACTACGGAATATCCAGCAGGAAGATCAACTTCATCTTTAATGCGTTGGTTAATTTCTTCAACAAAACCACCCATATCGCGCCCGCTTAAGTTGGATTGAATAACTACGCGCCTTTGCACATCATCACGCCTTATTTGCGGAGCGCCTGATTCGATAGATACATCAGATACATCGCCAAGCCTTATCCACGCACCGCTTGGCGCTTGCATTATAAGGTTTGAAATAGCGTCAATATCATTGCGATATTCTTTGGCATAGCGCACATATATGTCATAGCGTTCATTGCCTTGAATAACTTGACCAGCCGTAGCCCCGCCAATAGCGTCCGATACAAGAGACATAACCTGCCCCACAGCTATGCCATAGCGAGCAAGCTTATCACGATCAGGGCGCACAACAAGTTGAGCCTCTCCTGTGATTTGCTCCATCTCAACTGATGTTGCGCCGTCAATTTTGCGCACTAAAGTTTCAATGGCTTTACCTTTATCTGCCAAAACATCAAGCTCAGGGCCAAATAGTTTAATGGCTAGCTGCGCTTTTACGCCTGATAGCAATTCATCCACGCGCGTGGCTATTGGCTGCGAAAATGTGAAGAGCAATCCGGGGTGATCCGACATTTTCTCCTCCATAAGCTCTTGCAGTTCAAAACGATTATTTGCACTTTCCCAATCCTTGACAGGCTTTAGCCCTACATAAATCTCAACATTAGAAACAGGCTCTGGATCACCGCCAAGTTCTGGTCTTCCCACTCGGCTAAACGCATATAGTACTTCTGGAAATTCCAAAAGCTTTAGCTCTAATTTAGAGGCGACCTCAAGCGAGGTTTCCATGCTTGATGACGGCGCAAGCGTAACGCGGATATTTAGCGTTCCTTCTTCTAATTCTGGCACAAATTCAGTGCCAAGCAACGGAACAAGAGCCATTGTTCCAGCAAATAGCACAACGGCGCTTATAACCACGGCTTTCTTTGCTTTTAAAACCAAAGTTAGGAGTTTTTCGTAAGATTTCTCGATAGCCTCAACAAATATATTGGATTTTTGCTTAACGCTGGTTTTAAACAAATATGTTGCAAGCGCGGGTATGATAACCAGCGCAACCATTAATGATGCAAACATAGCCAAAACAATAGATATAGCCATGGGTTTAAACAATTTGCCCTCTACGCCCTCAAGGGTGAAAAGCGGAGTAAACACGATAATTACGATTAATCCAGCGAAAAGAACAGGTTTTCCTACCTCGCGAGTGGCTTCTAATATTCGCAGTTTTATGCCGTCTGAATGGCTTTGGTCGCCTTTTTGGGATAAATGTTTGAATATATTTTCTGTGACCACAACCGCGCCATCAACCATTATTCCAATAGCAATAACAAGCCCTCCAAGCGACATTAGGTTAGCCGAAACTCCCCAATGAGCCATAGCCATTAATGCCAAAACAATAGATATAGGCACTGAAATTAAAACCAAGAATGCCGCTCTTAAATTCATAAGGAATAAAATAAGTATAATCACAATCAATATGAATGCTTGAATTAGAGCGTCACTAACTGATTTTACTGCCTTGCCTATAAGGTCTGCTTGGTCGTAGAATGCCTCAATTTTTACGCCATCAGGAAGGGCATTTTGAATGATGGGAAGGCGAGAATTAATCTCATCAATTGTGTTTTTAGTATTCGCTCCCATGCGTTTCATAACTATGCCTGCAACGACTTCTCCCATTTGCTTAACATTGCCATTATCATCGCGCAAAGTCATGCTAACCGCTCCTTGACGGATTTCAGAGCCATAAGCAATATTGGCAACATCGCGCACTCGCACAACTACGCCGTTTTCATCTTTTACTGGAATATTTGATATATCGCGAATACCGTCCGCGCCGCCTCGCACCCAGCCAACACCGCGAATTACAAGCTGCTCTGCCCCGCGATTAAGATACCAACCACCCGCATTGCTGTTATTTGCTTCAATAGCCTTAACAACATCTTCAGCGTGAAGCTGGTAAGACAAGAGCTTAGCAGGCTCTAGCTGCACTTGATATTGACGTACATCACCACCAAATGAGAGAATTTCGGTCACTCCATCAATAGGCATAAGCAATAATTTAACTACCCAATCATTGAGCGAGCGCAGCGCCATAATATCAAATTTTTCGGGATTATCAGTGGTTAGCATATATTGAAATACCTGCCCAAGGCCTGAGGTATTTGGTCCTATTTCAGGCGTTCCCACGCCGTCTGGAATCTGCTCTTTCGCATCTTGAAGACGCTCGAACACAAGCTGCCTTGCGAAGTAAATATCTACGCCTTCTTTAAACACCACGGTAATAAGTGAAAGCCCAGTCTTTGATATAGAGCGCACTTCCTTAACATCGGGCAGGGAGTACATCACTGCTTCCACTGGATAAGTTATAAGCTGCTCCACCTCTTCTGATGCAAGCCCTTGAGCCTCTGTATTAATGGTTACTTGAACATTTGTAACATCTGGAAAAGCGTCTAAATTAAGCTTTGGTAGAACCATAGTCGCTCCAACCATAATGGCAAGCAGCATCAAAACTACCATCAAGCGGTTACGCACCGCTCCGTCAATAATTGAATTTAGCATAGTGATATCCTTTGTATTTTATACGGTATATTTGAATTGCATTATTAATGATTGTGGACGGCAAAACCGCCTTTAGCGAGTTCAGATTGAACAAAAAACGCGCCTTTAGTTACTATTCGCGTGCCTTCAGGCAGTCCTTTAATTACTGTATATTCACCTACGCTACGAACCGTTTCTATTTCTACGGGCTTAAATTCACCAGCCTTGGTTTCGCTTTCAACAAAAACTACCCAATCTCCATCGGATGAACGTAAAATAGCAGCGGTAGGAACAGCTAAATACTTATCTTTGTTACCGCTTTGAATGCGAGTATCAACATACATGCCGGAATGTAGGCGGTGTTCTTCGTTATTAACTTCAATGCGTACACCTATTGTGCGGGTTTCCTCATCAAGCATATGGTGTTTTTGCACAACTTTTCCTTGCAACCAGCCATTGCCTTGAATATGAATGCGTGCCTTTGCGCCGATTTCTACGCTTTTAGCAAGATTGGGTGACAACCTGCTTTCTATCCATAAAACATCCTCATTAACGATATTAAACAAAACGCGTCCTGGTTCTATCAGCTCACCTTCTATAAATTCATCACTAACGATTGTGCCACTTTGAGGTGCTACTAGTTGGAATAAACCAGGATTGCTGCTTGCACCGTTTTTATGAAGGTTTTTAATTTGATCCTTGTTCATTCCATAAGCCATGACTTTCGCGGTTGCCTGCTCATCAGAGATTTTTGCAGAGCTATAACGTTTTGCAGAAACCGCGGCTTTGCCAAGCTGCTTTACTCTTCGCCATTCTTTGTGGGCAACCATAAGCTCACCAATAGCTTCCGCCATAGCAACGCCTGATAAAGTAACAAGTGGCTGTCCTTTTTCGACTATATCGCCCAGCTTTGCATGACGCGCAACTATTTGAGCTTCTATGCGCGGCGTAACTTTACTGCTTAAATAGGAATTTATAGTAACCTCACCTGATGCTTTAATTTCAGCTTCCAGATTTTGCAGTCTTAATGGCTCAATAATAATGCCAGCTTCTTTCATATTTTTGGGAGTTAAATCAACCTCACCGCCTGCTTCTTCTTCACCATGATCGTCATGTCCATCGTGACTATCTTCTGTTTCTGTTTGAGGCTTTTCTTCATGACCATGACCGTCACCAGCGAATACTGGATATGACAGGGTAAATATTGCAACTGCGCTTAAAAGTAATAATTTTTTCATTTATTTATTCTCCTGAATTTTAATCCATTGATTGATTGTTCCTGATGCGTCAAGCCATGCAAACCATGATTGCCATACTTTGTTGTGAAGCTCCTTTGCCGCTACTTGCGTATCTAATGCTTGTTCGATTTGCACGAGGTAGTCTGTTGCGCTTAAATCGCCGACTTTGAATTTTCGGTCAAGAATATTGGTTTGTTCTGCTAAGGCTTGCGCTCCATTTTCTTGCCAATTTATCCACGCCTTTATTGATAATTCATAAGAGCTTTGCGCTGCTTTAAGGCGAGTGCGCGCATTATGGTATGCATTTTGCCCTGATTTTGCCTCGGCAATTGCATTTGCTTTTGCTTGATCTACTTCCGCGCCATAATTGTTAAAAATATTCAATGGAAGCGATACAGAAAATCCGATCATATCCGCGCCCGCATCCTTGCCGCCTGTAATGCCAATTGTAGGGTCAGGTAATCGGTTTTTACGAGTATTCGTAATTACTGCCTTGGCTGCATTTTCACGGCTTTTAATCGCCCGCAAACTAGGAAGGTTTTTAAGAATTTCATCTTCATTGGTGGAGATTGGAAGCTCTGGCATAGCTTCGGGCAATTTAGGCAAGGTAAATCCATCTTCTAATGGAAACCCTATAGATGAATCTAATGCTTGTTTATTTTGCGCCAATGTATTTTGCGCATCTGCTTGAATAATCAATGCCTCTGACAAAGCAAGCTGTGCCAAGTTATATTCACTTTGATCAATATCGCCTGCCTTAAAGCTCTTTTTTGCTAATGCGGCAAAACGCTCCATTAGCTCAGTGCGCTTTAAAGCAAGATCAACAATATCTTTTGCCGTGAGATATCCTGATAGGTTAGATAGTACATTAATAGCCGTATTTTGACTAACCATATCATTATCAGCAATAGCTGCTTGCAGTTCAAATGAAGCAGTTTTTCCTGACGAAATAAATTTACCGCTCCAATCTATGGTTTGGCTTATTCCAAATGTTTTGGTTCTCTTTTCACCATCAATATCATCTATTCCGAATTCTATTTCGGGGTTATATTGCCATTTTGATGCGGCTTTCTTGGCTGCCTCTGATGACAAAAGGCGAGATTTTGATTCGGCTATAGCAGGGCTAGTCTCCCATATGTAATTTACAAAACCACTTATAGTTTGGGCTGGCTTTTGAGTTTGCTCTTGTGCTTGCGCTGGAAATGTTAGAGCAATAGCAGTTAAACAGGTTAATATTTGTATTTTTTGTTTCATAAGTATTCCTTTGATCGTTTGAAACCATAAAATGCAGTGAGCGGGCGAAAGAGTGACTTTCACATGCAATGATATAAGGGAATATTTGTAAAGATCAGTTCAGAAAATCTATTTCTGAAACACTGAAATAAGATATAAAAACGCCCCTGAAATTAGATTTTGGGTGGGCGTTTAAGCTCGAAAGTGAGGGAATAGGTTGGGGCTTCAGAAAAAATAGTGAGCGTGCCACTGGCTATTTTCGGAAGGTTATTCTGCACAAAATCAGCAGAAGCAATATGATTGTGGCAATGCATATCACATAAAGAATCGGAAGAATCAATGCTATCATTATGATTATTTTGATCAACACTTAACTCAATTTGCTGATCTATACTCTGTTTTTCAATATGCGCATGCGCTACCGACACAAGGTTGGCAGAGAAAAGAGCAATAGCACATATCAAAAATAAAGCATTCTTCATCTCGGGCAGTGTAACATTAAGTATGAATTTTGACAACAGCCAAATCACACCCCACTTCAATATATGATAATATAGCGTAACCATTAGGCGTTTTCACGCACTAAATCAACAAAATATTTATGCATAGGCGAAGGATATTGCTTGTTTAGCTCAGGATGAAAGGTGCTAGCGATTTTATTGCCCAATTGCACCCATACTGGCTTGTTATCATATTGGGATAAAATTTCCACATCATCAGATATTTCTGTAATTATGGGCGCGCGGATAAATGACACTTCATAGCCCAAAATTTGCACGTGGCAGCTTTCTAACTGCCTGCCATAGCCGTTGCGCTCGATAGTAATGGGCAGCAAGCCAAAGGCTTTTTGCGCAGGGCTTATGACTTTTGATGCCATTAAAATAGAGCCAGCGCAAATCCCCCATACGGGCTTTTTACTAAATTCTTTGGCTAAGCTGTCCCATAGATTAAAACGCTCAATAAGCTTGAGCATGGTTGTACTCTCACCACCGGGGAGAATAAATGCGTCCACTTGCGCGAAATGGGCAGGCGTTTTTACAGCGAGATATTCCGCCCCGCAAGCTTCAATATGGGCTTTATGTAACTCCACCGCCCCTTGCAGGGCAAGTACACCGATTATGGGTTTTGGATTGCTCATGTTGTTACCTCAAAATAATAAGCCAACGTCATTCCCGTTGGATATCCGTTATAGATTCCTGCATTCGTAGGAATGATGTGGTAATCACAAAGCACGCGACTGCGGGCTCGGCGGAAGTCCGCCGTTTTTAAACTAAAAAACTATCACCAACCGCGGTTAGCCATTAACATCGGCTCATCAATTTCACTAATTTCTGTGCCGCGCATAGCAACGCCGCCAAGCTCTTTTGACGCTTCAAGCACTATGGCAGGATCATCAAAATGCGCGGTAGCCTTAACAATAGCTTTTGCGAATTTATCAGGGTTATCAGACTTAAATATGCCAGAGCCAACAAACACGCTCTCTGCGCCAAGCTGCATACAAAGCGCAGCGTCCGCAGGGGTTGCTATTCCGCCAGCAGCAAAGTTAGGAACAGGAAGTTTGCCCTCTTTGCGGACAAGCTGTAACAGCTCAAACGGAGCGCCCATATCACGCGCCAAAGTCATAAGCTCGGCTTCGTCAATATTGCAAACATGTTTAATCTCGGCATTTATGCGGCGCATATGACGCACAGCCTCAACAATATTGCCAGTGCCCGGCTCGCCCTTAGTGCGCATTAACGCTGCGCCTTCACCAATACGGCGGAGTGCCTCACCAAGATTTTTCGCCCCGCAAACAAACGGCACTTTATAATCATGCTTATTAATATGATATTCTTCATCGGCAGGGGTTAAAACCTCGGACTCATCAATATAATCAACTCCGATAGATTCAAGTAGCTGCGCCTCGGCAAAGTGACCAATGCGGCATTTCGCCATAACAGGAATAGAGGATACAGCCATAATCTCTTCGATTAAATCAGGCGGGCTCATACGCGCTACGCCGCCGTCTTTGCGGATATCAGATGGAACGCGCTCTAGCGCCATAACAGCAATCGCGCCTGCACCTTCGGCTATTTTAGCTTGTTCAGCGGTTACTACGTCCATGATAACGCCGCCCTTAAGCATCTCTGCAAGACCAGTTTTAATATTGATAACGCCGCTTGATGATGAATTCTTGCCCATGTCTTTTATTCCTCGAATAAGTAATTTTCCTTGTAAAGATGACATTTATACATATAAAACATTAACAATGCAAAGGAAACTCGATGTAATTATAATAGGAGCAGGGGCGGCGGGCATGATGTGCGCGTGGCAAGCGGCAATGCGCGGGCGCAGCGTGCTTATAATTGATCATATGCGAAAGATCGGTGAGAAAATCCGCATATCGGGCGGGGGGAAATGTAATTTCACTAATTTGCATTGCACTGCTAATAATTTTATCTCGCAAAATCCGCATTTTTGTAAATCCGCATTAAAGCGTTTTACTGCGCGTGATTTTGTCCAAATGCTACGCGATCATGACATTGAATATCACCAAAAACGCCATGATAGCAATGCGGATGAAAGCTCTAAAGGGCAGCTATTTTGCAATAAGAGCGCGTTAGATATAGTTGAGATGCTGCAATTTAATATTGAAAATGCAGAAGGAAAATTCCAGCTTGGCACTAAAGTTCAAAATATCAAAAAAGACGGCGCGGAGTTTATCATTGCTACTGATAAGGGTGATTTTTCCTGCGAGAGCTTAGTAATAGCAAGCGGCGGTCTATCTATTCCTAAAATCGGGGCGAGTAATTTCGGATATGAAATTGCCAAGAAGTTCGGGCTTAATATTATTGCTCCGCGCGCTGGGCTTGTGCCGCTTACATTTGACGCGGAGTTATTGAGCCAAACTAAAGAGCTATCAGGTCTATCTGTTAATGCTAGCGTGTCATGCGCGGGCAAAACATTTCGCGAAGGATTGCTGTTTACTCATCGCGGATTGTCAGGGCCTTCTATCTTGCAAATTTCATCTTATTGGCATGAGGGTGAAGAAATATCGGTTAATCTTGCGCCTGATATTAATGTTTTTGAAGTGCTTAAAGATGCACGTAAAAACCAGCCAAAACAAATGCTACGCAGCATTTTATCTGGAATAGTGCCAAGCCGTATTGCAGCTATGATAGCGGGTTTTAGTAATAATGATACGCGCATAGCAGATTTATCTGACAAAAAATTACGATACGTTTCGGATTTAGTAAGTTCATGGAAAATAAAGCCAAAAGGAAGCGAAGGTTACAAGACCGCGGAAGTTACCCTTGGTGGAGTGGATACAAATGATATTTCCTCTAAAACATTAGAGGCAAAAAACACCGATGGGCTATATTTTATCGGTGAGGTTTTAGATGTTACAGGGCATTTAGGCGGGCATAATTTCCAATGGGCGTGGAGCTCTGGACATTGCGCTGGGCAAGTGGTTTAGCTTTTGGTCTCCACTGTATCCGCGTAATCAACAATAACGCCGTAATGCGGGTCTTCGATCATATTAACCTCAATCATATCCTTGGCATTTTTAAGCAATAGCTGGCAATCAAGGCTTAAATGCACAAGATGCAGCTTCTTGCCTGCTTCTTTATATTTAGCAGCTAGCGCGTCAATGGCTTCTAGCGCGGAGTGATCCCAAACGCGGGCATTGCGGAAGTCTAATATAATGTCTTGCTCAATATCATTTTTGGGGTCAAACATATCCTTAAACCCTGATATAGAGCCAAAGAATAAAGGGCCATGAAGCATGTAAACCTTATGCCCTTCTTTTTCAGAGCGACCCTCCACAATCCAAATATGCTTTGCGGATTTCCAAGCATATACAAGCGCAGATACGATAACGCCAATAATAACAGCGATAGCTAGATCATGCGCCACGGTAATGGCTGTTACCAAAATAATAACAAACGCATCCTCACGCGGGATTTTCTTCATAATGCGAATAGATGCCCAAGCAAATGTCCCAATAACTACCATCATCATAAGACCAGTAAGCGCAGCCAAGGGAACCATCTCAATTAATGGTGAGGCAAATAGTATAAAGCTAAGCAGCACTAGAGCCGCTGTAATTCCTGATAGCCGCCCGCGCCCTCCTGATTTAATATTAATCATAGATTGCCCAATCATAGCGCAACCTCCCATTGCTCCAAAAAATCCACATGTAGTATTTGCAACGCCTTGCCCGATACATTCTTGCGAAGTGCGCCCGCGCGTTTCTGTGATCTCATCTATTAATGTAAGGGTTAGCAAGCTCTCGATAAGCCCAATAGCAGCCAAGGTAAAAGCAATAGGCAAAATAATTATCAAAGTTTCAAATGTGAAGGGAACCATAGGAATATGAAAGCTTGGAAACCCGCCCGCAACGCTTGCGAGATCGCCAACTGTGCGCGTATCAAGGTCAAGCCCGATAACTAAAGCAGAGACAATGAAAATAGATGCAAGTGAGGCTGGAATAAGTTTCCCTAATTTAGGAATTCGAGGAAACAGCCATATAATCGCCATGGTTAGCAGCGTTAGCCCGACCATTAGATACATTTCAATGCCTTGCATCCAGCCACCATTAAACATTACGCCAATAGCGCTATGCCCGTCATGAGAGCTTGTAGTGTCTGCTGCTGCCATTGTTTTGAACTGCCCTAGCTGCGCCAAGAAAATAACAATAGCCAATCCATTTACAAAGCCAAGCATAACAGAATGCGGGACTAGCCGTATAAATTTGCCCAAATGGAATATACCAGCAAATATTTGAATAGCGCCAGTTAAGACAACGGCGGCAAATAAATATTCCACGCCATAAAACATGACAAGCCCAACCATAGCAACCGCCATAGCCCCCGTCGCGCCCGATATCATGCCGCTACGCCCGCCAATGATAGAGGTTATAAATCCAACTATGAATGCAGCATAAAGCCCTACTAATGGCTCAACCCCCGCAACGAATGCAAATGCTATAGCCTCAGGTACAAGAGCAAATGCAACGGTGATTCCTGATAAAATATCAGCTTTAGGGTTTTGAGTAAGCTCAAAACGTTTAATAATGCGGAGCATCGCTTGTTCTTTCTATTATTAAATATTTAGCAACAGCCACAGCCGCCGCCCGTTGGGCTAGTGTGATCCGCGTCACATTCATCATCATTATCTATTTCATCACTATCTATTTCATCATAACTATGCTCGTGACCATGCGCATTAACTACAATGCTAGCGGGCATAGTAGTTGACATAGACAGGCGGCGTTTTATATCGTCAAAATTACTCATTTTCCAGCTCCATTACTTGCTATCTCTAATTTTTCGCCATTTTGCAGCAGCATTATTATGCTCTCTCAAAGTTTTAGAAAAGGCATGTCCCCCGCTCCCATCTGCTACAAAATAGATATATTTATGCTCTTCAGGGTTAAGCGCAGCTTTTATCGAGGCATAACCAGCATTAGCAATCGGAGCAGGCGGAAGCCCCGCATATATATAAGTATTATACGGAGAATCAAACTTTAAGTCTTTTCTAAGCAAGCGCCGACCAAGAGGACCTTTTCCGTTATTCTCATGCTTGCCCAGAGTTATAGCATAAATAACAGTTGGATCAGTTTGGAGCGGCATGCCCTTGCGAAGGCGGTTAATAAATACGCCAGCGACGCGCGCCCTCTCATCAGGGTGGGCAGTTTCTTTTTCAATGATCGAGGCAAGGATAATGGCTTCTTGTTTTGTTTTAATGGGCAAATCAGGAGAGCGAGACTCCCACAGCTCATTAATAGCATTATCCATAGCAATTTCCATGCGGCGGATAATATCGGCGATATTCTCACCCTTGGAATAGCTGTAAGTTTCAGGAAGAAGAGAGCCTTCTTTAGGTGTTTCAATATCTGATTGCTTTAAATGCTCAATTTCGGAAAGCAATTTAACAATTTGGTAACTCGTAAGACCTTCACGAATTGTGATATTGCGCTGAATAGTTTTCCCGCTTTCCAGTAAATCAAGTATTTGCTTCATAGATATGTGGGGCGGTATTTCATATTCACCAGCTTTTATCTTGCTTGCCTGCCCCGTGATTCTGCCCGCATAAGAAAAAACCATCGGATATTCAATTATATTCTCATAGCTTAATGTATCCGCAACCCCGCCGATATTTGCGCCGCGAGGGATAGTAATAATAACGGCTTTGGCTTGCGCGCTTGGTTTATTGAATTGCTGATATGCCCACCAGCTACCGCCAGCAACCCCTATAGTTACAAGGGTTAAGCAAAGCACAAATCCGCCAAGCAATATTTTAAAGAACAATCCCATTAGACCGAGCGCATGATAAGTGAGGCATTAGTGCCGCCAAAGCCAAATGAATTGGATAATATGGTATTTACCTTTTTCTCTTTTGCAACCTTTGGCACAAGGTCAATCCCTTGGCAATCATCAGAAGGATTCTCAAGATTAAGAGTAGGAGGTAAAGTGCCGCTTTGCATTGCTTTAACGCTGTATATTGCCTCAACCGCTCCCGCCGCGCCAAGTAAATGCCCAATCGCAGATTTTGTTGAGGACATGGAAACATTATCCAAGCTATTAGCAAACATGCGTTTTACCGCGCCAAATTCAATGCCATCGCCCATTGGCGTAGATGTTCCATGAGCATTTATATAATCAATATCTTCAGGATTGAGTTTTGCGCGTTTAAGCGCTGCTTCCATGGCTCTATAGCCGCCATTACCATCGGGTGCGGGTGAGGTTATATGATGAGCATCACCAGAAAGACCATAGCCTATAATCTCGCCATATATTTTTGCGCCGCGTTTCTTTGCATGTTCATATTCTTCCAGCACAACGATTCCCGCGCCCTCGCCAATTACAAAGCCATCACGGTCACGATCCCATGGGCGTGATGCTTCGCTTGGGCGATCATTATAGCCAGTAGTTAGCGCTCTTGCCGCTGCAAATCCAGCTACGCCAAGGCGGCATACTGCGCCTTCTGCCCCGCCTGCTATCATAACATCTGCATCATCAAGAGCGATTAGACGCGCCGCATCGCCAATAGCGTGCGTTCCAGTAGCGCAAGCGGTAACAACCGAATGGTTAGGTCCACGAAAGCCATATTTAATAGACACATGCCCAGATGTTAAATTAATAAGGGCAGCAGGTACAAAAAATGGTGAAACGCGCCTTGGCCCTCGCTCATTTAATATAGTTGATGTCTTGTGAATTTCATCCAGCCCGCCAATGCCAGAGCCTATTAATACGCCAGTGCGATTTAAGCTTTCCTCATCGGTTGGCTTCCAGCCGGAATCTTCGATGGCTTCCGCTGTGGCAGCAATTCCATAGGTTATAAATATATCGACCTTGCGTTGTTCTTTTGGGTGCAAATAAACATCAGCGTTAAACTCGCCATTTTGCGGGTTTTCATCGCTTGTCTTTGGGATAATTCCTGCAATTTGCGAGGTAATATCGGATACGTCAAAATGCTCAATCTTTTTGATACCGCTTTTAGAATTAGTGATAGCATTCCAATTATACTCAACCCCGTTTCCAAGGGGAGTAACCATGCCCATGCCAGTAATAACAACGCGTCTCATTTTTTTATCCTAAATTTATAATAATTATTGGTTTAAAAAGCATCACAGCCCGACAAGCGGGCTGAAATATTTATCTATAGTAATTCTTCTTAAGAATTTGACTCAATGAATTTAACAGCATCACCAACAGTTTGGATGTCTTTTGCTGCATCATCAGGAATATCAACACCGAATTCCTCTTCAAATGCCATAACCAGCTCAACTGTATCTAGTGAGTCTGCGCCAAGGTCATCAATAAAACCTGCGGCTTCTACAACTTTATCATCTTCAACACCTAAATGCTCAATGACAATCTTTTTTACGCGATCTGCAATATCACTCATTTTTAATTCCTTACTTTTTTAAAACTTAATTCATAAATTATACAAAACGAAAAAACATACTACCCGTCATAACGTCCATGTGCAACGCTTTAACATAGTGGAAAATAAATATAAAGTAGTTTTTTAACTATTGTACTTATATATTATTACAGCTATCTTTCAAATTCATAATGTTAATACATATATAAGGCTGATTTCACATGGTACAAAAAACTTTTATAAAAAGCGCATTCTTGACCTTTACAGGGGTTTTGTGCCTTGCATCTGCGCCGCAATCATTCGCGCAGGAAAATACAATACTTCCGAAATTGCCTGCCCCTATTCAAAATCTTGTGAATGAAGGTGCTCAAGTGAGGTTTTTAGGTAAAGATCATGGGGTTGAGGGCTGGATAGCTATTAAAAATGGGCAAGAGCAATATTTCTATGTTCTTCCAAATGATGGCGGCTTTATATCTGGCATTCTTTTTGATGCACAGGGCAAGACCGTGACAATCAATCAAGTAAACCGCCTGCGCAAGCAAAGTGGCGGAGAATTGCTTGATATGCTTGCTGCGGATAGACCGCAAAGCAAAATTAGCGATGTTACAAAAACAGATAAATATGAGTTTAAAACACCGTCAGAGCAGCTATATTGGGATATTGAAAATAGTAACTGGATTCCAATGGGGCAAGCTGGCGCGCCCATGCTATATAGCTTTATTGATCCGCAATGCCCACATTGCCACAAAATGATGGAGGATTTAAGAGCGCCTATAAAAGCTGGTCAAATCCAAGTAAGGCTAATTCCGATCGGCTTAAAGGAAGAAACCCGCGCGCAAGCTGCATTTTTACTGGCAACCCCCGCGCCTGAGCAAGTATGGTGGAAACATATGGACGGCGATATGGATGCCCTGCCAGCAAAACGCGAGCTTAATCAGCAGGGAGTTCAAAGGAATTTATCTATAATGCAATCATGGAAATTAGACGCTACGCCATTTGTAATTTATCGTGGTAAGGATAAAAAAGTTAAGATGATTCGCGGCAAGCCTAAGGATATAGATGCACTTATAAGTGATCTTGGTGTTAGGAATTAGTGCGCTCAAAACAAAAATAAATAAAACTTGTATTATTCTGGATAACTAAATAGTTGCCATTGATTCATGTTATTATTTTGTTTAGTATTTTTAATAAGCTTAAGCTGTCTTTAGTATTAGGGTTTTCAAAAATATGTCTCGTAATTTTCTTATTCTACCATTATTGTTGGGTCTTGCATTTACTTCTAGTTGCTCGGCCTTGGATTCTAAGCGTGGTGGCTCTTCTAAGTTTAGTGGAGGTAGCCCGCAAATTGTAGCGTCTCCTGATACTGTCTCTGTTATGCTGGCAGAGTCTGCTGATCGTGCGTCTTTGGCGTTAGAGGAGCTTGCTGCTGTTGAAAAAACTAGAGCGCCTGCTGCTAATATGTCGCCAGTATCTGATGTTCCTGTGGAGTTGCGCCGTGCAATTACAGTCAATTGGGTTGGTCCTATTGAGCCGATAGCCAAGACTTTGGCTGATAGGTCAGGTTATAGTTTCTTGGTTCTTGGTAATCAACCAGTCATCCCTGTTGTTGTGTCTATTGATGCGGAGAATACCCGTGTTATAGATGTGCTTCGCGATATTGGTTTGCAGCTTGGTATGCGTGGGGATGTTAAAGTAGATGCGAGCTCGGATTCGGTTGAGCTTCATTATACGCCAAATGCAGGGCTTGGCGGTTAAGAGGGATTTTTGAATATGCGTTTTCTTTTAACAACTAGCATTTGCGCGATAATCGGGGCTTCTGGTTTTTTAATGCATGCGGGCGCAGCTTTTGCGGTTTTGCCTACGGATAATGAAACGCCGCTAAGCACTTCAGGTGAAGAGCCTGTAGATATTAAAAATCTGACTTCGTATGAGGCCGTTAATGAAGCAGTAAAAAAGAGCGAGCTTCCTTTTGATATAAGAGCCGAGGCAATAAAAGAGGCGGCGATATCTTTTGGCGCACGCGGAGGTCTTGCAAAGCGCACATTTAAAATAAGGGAAGAGCTTAATATACGTTCCCGTTATTTAAATAAAATATTTGATTTTAGTCAACTTCTTATAGCTGCGCCATCTGGGTTATTGATTGAACCTCCTATAGTTACCGAATCTATGGGCTCTATGCTTATTGAACTTGATGGGCAAACGGCGGCTGTATCTGATAAAATTTATAATATAATACGCAATGCCCGCATAACCTCTGCGCCAAGAACATGGCATGTCTATCTTGAGCGTGAATGGGGTGAGGTGACCCCGCCCCCCGATATATTAGTGCCTCAAAATGATGAAGAGCGCGCAGTTTGGGTGAAAAACATCAAAAAAGGCTGGAAGTTTGGGTATGAGCAGGCTAATGAAATTTTTAGAGAAGATCTGACTCGCCTTGAATCTGATTTTACAGGAATGGTTAGGTATCGTATGTTGCTAGCACAAGGTATGATTTCTCCTCCTTATGCACTGCAAGTTGATCGCGGCATTACTGGTGGCGGTGATGAAATGCGCATTGGTGATAGAGCCGTTCAATTGACGGGCGTGCCCGAGCTTATGACTGGAGCCGATCAATGGAAGCCCGCAAGCCGGTAAGCCTTGTAAAATCTGAGGATGATCACGCCAAAACATGGCCAGATGAACCTCAGAGATTCACATTGGATGATGTGGATGTTTTTCTTCTTTGGTGTGTGAAGCAGAATTCTTCTGATATTACCATTCAAAGTGAACGCCCTGCATATAATGAAATTAGTGGGGAGCTTTACCCTGGAACATTTCGTAACATTGATGCATCTGATATGGCTGTGTTTTTGGAAAAATTATATGGAGCAGAGGCAAGGGCGCGTCTAGCCTCGGGAAATGATCTTGATGTATCATATGAAATTAGACCCGACCGCTATACGCGCATACGTTTCCGCGTTAATATAACGGCTATACTTTCTAAGGGGCGTGATGGCGCACAAATTACAATGCGGACATTGCCTAGTGAGCCACCAACAATGGATGATCTTACTATCGAGCAAGAGATCAGGGATGCTTGGGCTCCGCGTCAAGGTTTGGTTATTATAACAGGCGCGACAGGTTCGGGTAAAAGTACATTGCTTGCCGCAGGTAATCGTATGCTTTTGGAACGCCCGCGTGGATGCGGTAAAATGCTTACTTACGAATCGCCTATTGAATACACATATGACAGTATTCAAAGTCCGCGTTCGCTAGTTTCACAAACTGAAATACCAAAGCATTTGCCTGATTTTGCGCATGGGGTGCGAAATGCATTAAGGCGTAAGCCTGAAATTATTCTTGTTGGTGAGTCGCGTGATCGGGAAACCATTAATGCATCAATAGAGGCAGCGCAAACTGGTCACGCTGTATATACTACAACCCACACACTTGGCGTTGCTAATACAGTTCAGCGTATGCTTTCCACATATGACATGGCAGAACGCGAAGAGCGAGCTGTCGCCCTTATTGAAACGCTACGTCTTATTGTTACTCAAGCACTTGTTGCGCGCATAGGCGGCGGGCGGTGCGGTGTTCGTGAGTGGATGGTGTTCCCTGATGATGTTCGTGAAAAGCTAATGGATATGCATTTTACCAAATGGCCAAATGAAATAAATCGTATGCTTCCTCAATATGGTCAGACTATGGGGCGCTCTGCTGAAATAGCTTTTGAAGATGAGACTATTGACAGGCGAAGTTATTTATTGCTTTCTTCTAGCACTGGATCATAAAAGTAATGTTAATTTAATATTATATATGTATGATCAAGCATATGAATAATATAAGAGCTTGCAAATGAAAGAGTTAGAGAATTTAGAAGATAAAATGAACTGGCATTGGCGCGATACTATGCGCACTGTCAGGTTTCTTGGATTCGATGCCAGAGTTGCATTTCTTATTCCCGTATGGTTAATTTACCTTAGATGGTCAACAATCATCCTATCATTTATGGTTTTTTATGTTTTTAAAATGCTTGAAAATAAAGGGTTAACATTTCCCGCTGCTCTGCGCGCTCTTAGATGCTGGATAATTGGAAGTGAAAGACCAGGGCAAATCGGCGTTAATAAACATGAATTTCTCGATTACGGATAATAACTTGTTTGTTTTATATGTATTTATTAGACTTAACACTTGAATTATCAAACTATCAAATATATCCTAATTTTCAGTGTTGTTTGTTTTACAATGCCAGTAATTAAATTTAGGAATAGCAAATGCCTTCAAAATATAAACGTTTTCTACTATCTGCATGCCTACCATTAATGATCGCTGGTGCTTTGACACCTTCTATGGTCAATGCTGGCTTTGAGTGGAATGCACCTAAAAAGGTAATTCCCCCATATGTTAGTTCTGATAGTAAAGAAAAAATTGAAACAGTAAATGACAATTATGTGTTTGAAGTTATAGAAGGCTTTGGTACGGATATGCCACTGGCTCTCGTTTTAAGGCAGATAGTACCAGCAAAATATGCTTTCTCTTTTGATGAGTCCGTAGATCTAGGAGCCATTATTTCTTGGAAGGGTGGAAAAGCATGGAATATTGTGCTGGAAGATGCTATTGCCCCTTTAAACATAGTATATGAGATTAATGGTAATAAATTAAAATTAAGCAAGCTTCAAGATGTGTTTATAGGTAATGATGATGTTACGATTACACCAATAATTGATATAGATGGAATAATTGGAACAGAAAAAAAAAAGCAACTTTACTAACGGGTGAAGCCGAAGGCAAAAATTTATCTATTAGTATGTACCCTCTTGCTTCAGAACCTCAAAAGGAACATGTCGAGCAAGCCTCCCCTCCCAAAGAAATAATTGAGTGGAATATTCTTGAAAAAGTTGAAAATAATATAGAGCCTATAAGTGTTATTGAAGATATTAATGAAAAAGTAACCATAGAATCTAATATAATCTCAGATATTCCTATTGCCAATATCGCGCCTAATGTAAAAGAAAATATCCAATGGGTGGAAATTGAAAAATCAGATATTATTGCAGAAGAAATACTATCTACTGAGCAAAATAATCTAGTTGCAGATACAAAGATAGAGCCTTTGGATATAACAGAAATAGAGGTTGAAACAATAAAAACTATGGAGATAGATTCCGTAGATGCCATAATTCCAGTAGAAGAGGCAGCAATAGTAGAAACGATCTCTTTGCAAGAAAAACCCTCAAACGAGATACATATTTGGAAAGCCAAGCGTGGCTCTGACCTAAAAGAAATTCTGGTGAAGTGGAGTGATAAAGAGCAAATTAAATTAACATGGAATTTACCCGATAATTACAAAATAGAAAAAGATATTTTTATTAGCGCTACATTTAAAAATGCTATTGATGTTTTATTTTCTAAGGGTCTAAATAACGCTCCTAAATATAAGTTAGCAAAATCACCATCTTATGAAATCATCATAGAAAAATAGCAATAATCTCAAGCCTAAAAACCATCCTCATAAGGGTGGTTTATTACGCGGTTTATCCATGTAATCCATAGGGGCGCTTAGAATTACCAGATCATTTTCGGCGGGCTTTATATCTGCCCAATTTTCACATTTACACTCAATCACACTTAGAGATGCGGGCGGATAGCCTTCGGATAATTTTTGCATCATTGCATCACTACCTTGCGCGGCGAGCAATATAACCAGCTCATAAATGCTGGGGTTATGAGCAATTATCAAGATGTTACTATGCTTATCACTAACTTGTTGTATTTCATATAAATAATCGCCAACCCCGCCGCTATAAAGCATTTCAGGGAAGATAGCCTTTGGCACTTGTAAATTTTGTTGCAGGTTTTCCAATGTCTGACGCGTGCGATTAGCAGGCGAGCATAGCACGTTATCAGGGATAAGATTTTGCTCTGTCATTCGCTTCCCCAAAACCTTGGCATCATGCTCACCTTTTGGTGCAAGAACGCGGCTTTTATCACCATTACTATTGGGCAGCGCCATGGCATGGCGCAATATAAATAGCCTTTTATTTGCCATCAAAATTCCCCAATATCAAATTTGGTAATTTTGCCATCTTTAAGACCAATTGCGAGCTTGCCATGTTTTACTGCAATGGCTTCTGCGCCAAATACCTCCCTGCGCCAGCCTTTTAACGCTGGAACATCGGCTTCATCATTCACTGCGATTGCTTCTATATCTGCCGCGCTAGCAATAATTTTTGCTGCAACGTCATGCTCAGCGCTTTGAATTTTAAGCAGCATTTTTAATATATCAGCAACAGCCATAGCGCTAGAAGGCATTGGCTCTTTTTTCTTTGGCTCTGGCCAGCTATCTTTGGGGGCATTAAGGGCTTTTGCTATTACTTCTAACATCTGCTTACCTGTGCGACCTTCCGCCATTTCCTTAGAAATATTTCGGATTTTTGCTAGCTGGTTTTTATCTCGTGGAGCTTGATTAGCCATATCCGAAAGCGCATCATCACGAATAATCCACGGCTTTGGGATATCACGTTTTTGCGCCGTTACCTCTCGCCATGCGGCAAGCTCGCGCAATATAGCAAGGCTTTTAGGCTTGGGTGAGCGAATCTTTATGCGCTCCCATGCTTTATACGGATCATTGGCATAGGTGGCGGGATTAGTTAATATACGTTCTTCCTGAGCCACCCAATTAACGCGCCCGCGTTTCTCTAATTCTGCTTTTAAGCTTATATAAACGTCACAAAGATGAGTTACATCACCAAGCGCGTAAGTAATTTGCTTATCACTAAGTGGGCGCAGTGACCAATTTGTAAATTGCGAGCTTTTATCAACTTGCTCACCCGTGACTTGACGAACAATATTCTCATACCCCACGGAATCGCCATATCCGCAAACCATAGCAGCAATTTGAGTATCAAAAAACGGCTCGACTACTTTTCCAGTAAGGTTATAGAATATCTCTAAATCCTGCCTGCCTGAATGAAATATTTTAAGAACATTTTTATTCGCGAGCAGCTCAAATAATGGCTCAAGATTAATGCCATCAGCCAGAGGATCAATAGCCTTAGCATATTTATCGGGAGTACTTAACTGCACAAGGCAAAGCTTGGGGTAGTAGGTTTTCTCCCGCAAAAACTCTGTATCTATAGTTATATATTCATGCTTGGAAAGCTCTTCGCAAAAAGCTTTAACATCTTCTGATTTTGTGATTATTGGCATGTTATCTCGTTATCTAAAGAAAACCATCATACAAAATCATGGGCATTCGTCCAGCCTTATTAAAAATAGGCGTGACATTACGGTGATATTCGTTATAAATCATCACTTAAATTTAATATTACTAACGGGAATAAATATAATGCACGCTTTTAGAACTCATAATTGTGAAGCTTTAAGAAAAGATAATGACGGCGAAACTGTTAAATTATCAGGCTGGATACATCGCATATATGATTTGGGCGGAGTGTTATTTATAATCTTGCGCGATACTCATGGCTTAACACAATGTGTGATAGAGCAGGATTCACCGCTTTTTGAGAAGCTTAGCGATTATCGCGTAGAATCGGTTATCACTATAGTGGGCAAGGTACGCGCGCGCGCTAGCGATACTGTTAATCCAAAAATGGCAACTGGTGAAATTGAAATTTATATTGATGAGGCGGAGCTGCAATCTGCTGCCGATGTTCTCCCATTTCAAGTATATGAAGATGACGGCGCGGGCGAGGATATCCGCCTTAGATATCGCTATCTCGATTTACGCCGCGAGGGGATGCAAAAGAAAATCCGCCTTCGCAATGATGTGATTGCCACTATGCGCGACAATATGCACTCTAAAGATTTCCAAGAGTTTCAAACTCCGATTTTAACCGCTAGCTCTCCTGAAGGGGCGCGGGATTATTTAGTGCCTTCTCGCTTGCACCCAGGGAAATTCTATGCCCTACCACAAGCGCCACAGCAATTTAAACAGCTCCTCATGATGAGCGGGTTTGATAAGTATTTTCAAATCGCGCCATGTTTTCGTGATGAAGATGGCAGAGCAGACCGCCTCGCCGAGTTCTATCAGCTTGACGTTGAGA
>Ga0256839_1000748_pt1 | contig 41557 bp, 33 predicted proteins | sample 354166metaG_FD_185968 | JGI IMG/M metagenome (GOLD analysis project Ga0256839, IMG submission 185968) | Hydrothermal vent microbial communities from Mid Atlantic Ridge, Atlantic Ocean - 354-166 | ecosystem: Environmental > Aquatic > Marine > Hydrothermal vents | place: Atlantic Ocean: Mid...
CCGAGGCCGGGGACCCCCACCGGGGAACACCCGCCCCCGCGGACCGGCGCGAAGGACGCCCCCGTTCCTTGCCGGCACGGTTCACCCCCCATGGGGCCGTGGGGAAAGCGAGGCCCTCCCCGCCCCGGCAGCCCGGAGGTCGCTGCACCCTGCCGGGCCTGGGCCGATCTCCAGACAAAGGCCCCTTCCCACCCCCGTTGCCCTTCTCCCTATCCCCTGCTATACTTTACCGGTGTGAAACGTACCGGTGAGAGACGGCTGACAAAGGATCTCCTACCACCCCACGGCTCCCGGCGTCGGGCCTTTCTGCGCCGGATGGCCGCCCTGGGCGCGGGACTGGCCCTGGCGACCTGTGCCCGTCCCAAGACGTCGGGGCCTCCACCCACCCTGCCCGAGAGGAGCACCGCCATGTCCGAGGAACTCCGCAAGGCCTCCCTGGTGGAACTGCAGACCCGCATGGCCCAGGGCGAACTCACTGCCCAGGAGCTCGTCCAGGTGTTCCTGGACGCCATCCATCGTCTGGACGAGCGGCTGGGCTCCGTGATCGAGGTCAACCCCGCGGCCCTGGCCACCGCAGAGGCCCTGGACCAGGAGCGACGAAAGGGCCGGGTTCGGGGACCGCTGCATGGCATCCCTGTGCTCCTGAAGGACAACATCGACACGGACGATGGAACCCTGACCACCGCGGGCTCCCTGGCCTTGGTCGGCAGCCGCCCCAGCCAGGAGGCCACGGTCGCGGCCCGGCTGCGGGAGGCCGGGGCGATCCTCATGGGCAAGGCCAACATGAGTGAGTGGGCCAACTTTCGCTCCACCCGCTCCACCAGCGGCTGGAGCGCCCGGGGCGGCCAGTGTCGAAACCCCCATCGCCCGAGCCACAACCCCTGTGGCTCCAGCTCCGGCTCCGGCGCGGCCGTGGCCGCGCATCTGGCTCCCGTCTCCTTGGGGACGGAGACAGACGGCTCCATCGTCTGCCCTTCGGCCGTGTGCGGCATCGTGGGCATCAAGCCCACCGTGGGGCTGACCAGCCGAGCCGGGGTCATCCCTGTGGCCCACAGCCAGGACACGGTGGGCCCCATGGCTCGGACCGTGGCCGACGCGGCCCAGGTCCTGGGCGCCCTGGTGGGCCCCGACGGCCGAGACCCAGCCACCGCGGCCAGCCAGGGCCACTATCACCGGGACTACACCCGCTTCCTGGATCCCGAGGGGCTCCGGGGGGCACGGATCGGCGTCCCCCGGAGCCGGTTCTTCGGCTACCACCCGGCCACCGACGCGGTCATCGAACAGGCCCTGGCCGCCATGGAGGACGCGGGAGCCATCCTGGTGGATCCGGCGGACATCCCCACGGCCACCGACGATCGGCTGCGGGAGGCGGAGTTCCAGGTCCTGCTCACGGAGTTCAAACACGACATCGCCGCCTACCTGGCCACCCGGATCCCCCTCCCCACCGCGGAGCTGCCCACCCCCCGCACCCTGGAGGACCTGATCCGTTTCAACCAGGAGTACGCAGACCTGGAAATGCCCCACTTCGGCCAGGAGATCTTCGAAATGGCCCAGGAGAAAGGGGGACTGGACGATCCGGCCTACCAGGAGGCCCGAGCCCTGAGCCGCCAGTTGGCCGCGGTAGAGGGGTTGGACGCCACCTTGGACGCCTACCAACTGGACGCCCTGGTGGCCCCCACCACCAGCCCGGCCTGGCCCATCGACTACGAACAGGGAGACCGATATCTGGGCAGCAGCTCTCAGCTGGCCGCAATGGCAGGGTACCCGCTGATCACCGTGCCCGCAGGCTTCGTGGACGGCCTGCCTGTGGGCATCACCTTCATGGGCCGCGCGTGGAGCGAACCCACCCTCATCCGGCTGGCCTACGCGTTCGAACAGGCCACCCAGGCCCGCCGGCCGCCGCCGGAGTTCATCGACTGAGGGGGGACCCCAGGGCCCATCCCCCATCCCAGGAGGTCAGCCATGTGGCTCACGATGACGTTTGCCGTGGATCTCGCAGAGGAGGTGGTCTCGATGGCCATAGAAGGGGCAAAACAGGACCGGGGAATGCCCTGGTGGTTTTGGCTGCTCTTCATCCTGTTGATCCTGGTCCTGTGGGGCCTGTGGTGGCTCATCGGCCCCGGGGCCCGAAAACGCGCCCGGCCCGGTGGCCGGGATCGGGCCGCAGCACCGCAACCTGCCCCGCCCCCCACAGCCGACCCGGTCGTCCCGCCCGGCCCCACCCCCACAGAAGCCCCCCCGGCCCCCATCCCGGACAGGCCCACCGCCGAAGAGGCCCACGAGCCGTCCCCGGAGCGGGAGAGCGGAGACGAAGAGGCCGGGAGCCCAGAGCCCCCGGCTCCTCCAGAGGCCCCAACCCAGGCCTCTGCCCACGACGACCTGACCCGCCTTGCCGGCATCGGCCCCAAGGTGGCCCAGATCCTCCAGGAGGCCGGCATCCGCTCCTTTGCCCAGCTGGCCGCGGCAGACGTGGAGGAGCTGCGGCGCATCCTTCGGCAGGCCGGCCTGCGCTTCATGGACCCATCCACCTGGCCCGAACAGGCCGCCCTGGCCGCCCAGGAGGAGTGGGACGCACTGGACCGGCTCCAGAGCCGGCTCAGGCAGCGGAGACGGCGAACCCCCTAGGCCGGCCCCGGAGACCCCCCACAACAGGGGGTGGTGGGCAGCCCGCCACCCCCTGTCCGCGTTCCCCACCCGGATCGGCCGGCCCACTAGTCGGCCGCGTAGGCCACCATGCCGTGTTCCACCACGTCCAAGCCTGTCCGCTCCTCCTCAGGGGTCACCCGGAGGTCGCCCAAGGCCCGCAGAGCCCGGAAGAGCCCGTAGATGGTGACGAAGGACCACAGGGGGTAGACCACCGAGCCGACAAGCTGGGCCACCAGCGGAGCGCCGCCGAAGAAGGCCGCTGCGAGACCGCCCCACACGCCACACAGGCCGTGGACCGGCCAGGCACCTACCGCATCGTCGATCCGCAGCCGCTCCAACAGGAGCATGCCCAGGACCACCAGGACCCCCGCCACCCCACCGATGGCCATGGCGCTCAGGTTGCCCACCATGTTCGCGTTGGCGGTGATGCCCACCAGACCGGCCAGGATGCCGTTCAAGCCGTAGCCCAGGTCTGGCTTCCCCTCCCGATACCAGGCCAACAGGGTGGCCAGGGCGCCCCCGGCCGCGGCGGCCAGGGTGGTGTTCACCGCCACCAGCAGGGTGGTCTCCACGTTGGCTGCGCCGGTGAAGCGGAGCTGGCTGCCGGGGTTGAAGCCGTACCAGCCGATCCAGAGGATGAAGACCCCCAGGGCTGCCATGGCGATGTTGTGGGCCGGCAGAGGATTGCGGCCGCCGTTGTCGAAACGCCCCAGCCGGGGCCCCAGGGCCATGGCCCCGGCCAGGCCGGCAAAACCCCCCACCGAGTGGACCACCAGGGAGCCCGCGAAGTCCTGGAAGCCCAGACGGGCCAGCCAACCACCTCCCCAGGTCCAGAACCCGGCGATCGGATAGATCACCCCGGTGATCACCACCGTGTAGACCAGATAGGGGGCCACCCGCATCCGCCCGGCCACAGCCCCGGAGACGATGGTGGCCGCGGTGGCCGCGAAGGCTGCCTGGAACAGCCAGTCCACCTGAGGATGCAGGACCCCGGGCCCGATGGCCTGGGGGTCCAGGCGGGCGGACACGCCGAACCCGCCCCAGGCCAAGACACCGGAGACGATCTCCGGGCCGTACATCAGGTTGTAGCCCACGAACCAGAAGACCAGGACCCCGAAACAGACGTCCATCACGTTCTTGAACAGGATGTTCACCGTGTTCTTGGCCGAGTTGAAACCGGCCTCCACCATGGCGAAGCCGGCCTGCATGAAGAGCACCAACACCGCGGCCAGGAAGAGCACCACGTTGTCGATGGTGTAGGAGAGCACCTCCGGAGAGATCGGCCCATCCCCGGAGGCCAGGGCGTCCCGGGCCGTGACCAGAGCCAGGAACAGGGCCAGGGGCAGGGCACGGCAGAGAGATCCCACCCCGTGGGGCCGTAGAAAGGAGAGAGGAGAGCCGGACATGGGGAACACCTCCATCCAAATCGGAACAGATCCACGGGCAACGACGACAGAGAGGGTTCGGAACGCCGCGGCGTCTCCCCGCCCTTGGGGACGAACATCTTGCACAACTCTATGCGACCATAGCCAGGATACCACCCGGACAAAGGCCGATCATCGGCCAGGACGCCCAGGCTTTGCCCCCAAGAATATGTGCATCATGCACAAGAAATGAGGGCCGACACGCCCGGCACCCGTCGCCAGGCGGTCGATCCCACGGCCCAAGCACCGGAGCCCAAGAAAACAGCGGAGGGACGGGGCTCGTCCCTCCGCCTGGGTTCCGGCCGTTCTCTGTCCAAGAGGCCCAGGGTAAGCGGGGGGGGGGAGGTGCGCTGGCGTCACTCCCGATGGTAGGGCTGGCCCAGAGCCTGGGGCCGGGTGGCCCCCCAGCGGGCACGGAACCAGTCCGTGGAGATGAACACCAGCACCAACACGGTCACCGCGAAGGGGACCATGCGCCAGATATAGCGGGAGAAGAGGCCCGGAAGCAGCAGCTCCGGGTTCAGGGAGAGTTGCCAGAGCAGGCCGAAGAGCAGGGCACCGCCGAAGAGGAGGAAGGGGTTCCACATGGAGAAGAAGACCAGGGCCAAGGAGATGAAGCCCCATCCCATGAGGAAGTTGTAGTTCCAGACCGGGTTGTAGTAGAGCGCGTAGAGCGCGCCCGCGAAGCCGGCCAGCATCCCTCCGACCACCACGCACAGGTAGCGCAGGCGGGCGACGTGGATGCCCGACACCTCGGCCACGTCAGGGGTCTCGCCCACGGAGCGAATGGCCAGGCCCAGGCTGGTCTTGGTGAGGACGAACCAGATCCCCACCGCCAGGAGCACGGCCACGTAGAAGAAGGGCGAGATGCCCAACACCGTGGGCAGCCGCTCCATTCCCAGAGGGCCTGTGAAAGGGCTGCCGATGTAGGTGGTCATGCCGAAGCTGAAGATCCAGATCCCCATGCCGCTGACCACCTGGTCCACGCCCAGGGATATGGAGAAGACCCCGTGCAACAGGCCCAACAGGCCCCCGACCAACACGCCCACCAGAAAGCCCACCAGATAGCTCTCGGTGGTCTGGGCGGCGACGAAGCCCAGGGTGGCCCCGAAGAGCATGATGCCCTCCAGGCCCACGTTGAGGATGCCACCCCGCTGGTTCACCAGCTCGCCCAGGCCGGCAAAGGTGAAGATCATGGCCGCTTCCAGGCTGCGCAGGATAAAGGGAAGCACGGTTCACTCTCCTCCATAGCTCGCCAGGTCCGAGGGGGCCGGTGTGCCGCTGGGCCTGGGTTCGGGCGCCAGGGGCTCCACCACGATCCGGTAGCGGTAGAAGAACTGGAAGGCCACCAGCGTGATCATGAGCACGCCCATCAGCGCGTAGTCCACGCCGAAGCCCAGGTGCAGCTTCCCCTGGGCATACCGTCCGCCGATGGACAGACCGCCGAAGAGGAGGGCCACCGGCAGGGTGGCCAGGGGGTTGCCCAGGGCAATGAGCCCGCAGATGATGCCGAAGAAGGCCAGGTCGCCGAACTCCCCGTAGTTCCGGGGGATCTTGTAGACCCCGGGCACCGCGGCGAAGTAGTGGTAGGCGGCCAGGCCCGCGATCCCGCCGCCGAGGAGGAAGACCCACAGGGAGATCCGGGTGGTGTCCATCCCCGCGTAGCGGGCGGCCTTGGAGCTGAGGCCCGCGGCCCGGATCTGGTAGCCCAGGCTGGTGCGCGCGAAGAGGAACTCCAGGGCCCCGGCCAACACCAGGACGAAGAGGATGGTGAAGGGCATGCCCAGGACCGTGGGCGCCCGCAGGGAGGTAGGCAGGGTGAAGCCCTCGCCCCGTCCGCCCACGTTCATGAAGGGGCCGCCGTCCTTGATCATGTGGGAGACCAGCCAGAAGGCGATGAAGTTCAACATCATGGTGACCACGATCTCGTTCACGTCCCAGCGGCCCTTCAGATATCCGGCGATGCCCCCCATGAGGGCCCCGCCCAGGGCCGCGGCCAGGACCATCAGGGGAAGGACCAGGGCCGGGTTCAGGGGCACGTCCTTGGAGACCTTGCCCCCGAACGCGTAGACCACCGCGTAGGCCGCCAGGCCGCCCATGTAGATCTGGCCGGTCATGCCGATGTTCCACTCTCCGGCCCGGAAAGGCACGATGAACGCGTAGGTGGAGAGGGCCAGGAAGATGAACCGGCTCATGGTCAAGGGGATGCCGTTCGCGTTGAAGAACGCGTAGCGGAAGATCTCCTGGTAGGCCTGCATGGGGCTTGCGCCCGCGAAGAGGAAGACAAAGCCGAACAGGAACAGCCCCACCCCCAGGGCCAACACCGAGAAGAGGGCCGCCTCCCAGCCGGGCAGGGTGGCCCGGCGCAGGATGCGCACCCGATAGCCGCCGACCGTCATGGCGTCCCCTCCTGCTGCTGGTACGAACCCGCGATCATGGCACCGATGGTCTCCTTGTCCGCCTGGTCCGCGGGGATGAGGTCCACCACCCGCCCCTCGTACATGGGCGCGACCACGTCGCTCAACATCAGGATCTCGTCCAGGTCCTCGGAGATGAAGATCACGGCCGCCCCCTCGGCCCGGGCCTCCAGGAGCTTCTGCTGCACGAACTCGGTGGCGCCGATGTCCAGGCCCTGGGCAGGCAGGTTCGCAATGAGCAGCCGAGGTCGCCGGGAGAGGACCCGCCCCATGATGACCTTCTGGAGGTTGCCCCCGGAGAGGGTCTTGGCCTTCACGTGGGGACCTGGCGCCGCGACCCGGAACTCCTCCAGGATCTGTTCCGTCAGCTCCCGCAGCTTCGCCTCATCCAGGACGCCGTGGCGGTTGTAGTCCGGATCCCAGAAGTAGTTCATGGCCACGTTCTCCACCAGGGTGAACTCGCCGATGGAGCCCACCTCCGTCCGTTCGGCCGGTGTGTATCCCACGCCCTGCTGCCACCGGGCCAACACCGGTGCCCGGGTGATCTCCTGGCCGTTCAACAGGATGCGCCCCTGCTCCACCCCACGGAGACCGGCCAGGACCTCGGCCAGCTCGTGTTGGCCGTTGCCGGCCACGCCAGCCACCCCCAGGATCTGTCCGGAGCGGACGGTGAAGGAGACGTTGTCCAGGGCCAGGTTCCCCTTGTCGCTCCGGGCCGACACGCCCTCCACCTGGACCACCGGCTCGCCCTCCTGGGCCGGGGGCTTCTGGACATCGAAGAGGACCGGCCGCCCCACCATCAGCTCGGCCAGCCTCTGCTCGTCCGCGTCCTGGGTGTCCAGGGAAGCCGCCACCCGTCCGCTGCGGAGCACGGTCACCCGATGGCTGATGCGCAGCACCACCGGCAGCTTGTGGGTGATGAAGGGCACCACCCCCAGCTTGTGCTCGCTCATGCGCTCGATGGACTCCAGGAGCTTCTCCGTCTCCACCGGGGTCAGGGCAGAGGTGGGCTCGTCCATGATGAGGATGTGGGCGCCCCGGTAGAGGGCCTTGAGGATCTCCACCACCTGTTTCTCGCCCTCGGTGAGCTGCCACACCTTGGCCCGCAGGTCCACCCGAAAGCCGTAGGTCTCGGCCAGGGCGGCCACCTCCTCCTCGGCCTCCCGCAGACGGAGGATACCCTGGGCCCGAGGATGGCCCAGGAGGATGTTCTCGATGACGCTGTGGGCGGGCACCAGCTTCCGATGCTGGTGCACCATCCCGATGCCGTAGCGGATGGCGTCCTGGGGCGAACGGAAGTGGACCCGCTGTCCCCGCAGGTAGATGGCCCCCTGATCGGGCTGGATCAGGCCGAAGAGGATGTTCATCAGGGTGGTCTTGCCCGCGCCGTTCTCCCCCAGCACCGCGTGGACTTCCTGGGCCCGGACCTCGAAGTCGATCCGGTCGTTGGCCAGGACGCCCCCCGGATATTGCTTGGTGATGCCCCGAGCACTCAGCAGCACCTCGCCGGGCTGGATATCGGCCCAGAAGGCATCTGGATCGAACGATGTGTGCTTGGATCTTCGAGTCATGGTGGGACAGGATGCGTCGTGCAGGGGTTCTTCGATGGATCTCGCAGCTGGATCTCGCATGCCGGCCAGACGCGCTGCGCGGGTGCGCCGGAACCCCAAGAGCTGCCGATCGCACCCGCACAGCCGCACGTGTCCACTCACTCCAGGATCTGGACACCCGCCAGGTCGAAGTTGAACTGGGACAGGAGCCACTCGTCCGAGGGCATCTCGTTGGCCGGCTTGACCACGGTGCCGGCCTCGGGCACGGGCAGCCCCTCCAGCTCCAGGCCGGTACCGTTGCTCACGAACTCATGGGCGAAGAAGGGATCCCACACCCCCTTCATCATCTGGTCCCGGCGGGCCGCCACCAGGTCCAGGATCTCCTGGGGCACCAGCTCCCGGGCCGCGGGGCTGATGGCATCCACCCCCACCTTGCCGTCGTTCATGATGTCCACCGTGGCCACCCGGGTGCCGTCGGCCAGGACCATGAAGTCGTCCATGCCCAGGTAGAGGACGTTCACCGGCTGGCTGTCCTGGGCCAGCCAGTCCTTCACCATCCGATCGTAGATCACCTCCCAGCGGGTGTCAAAGGAGATGGCCACCGTGTTCGTGTCGGACCAGCCATACTCGCCCACGATGTCCATGTCCTTGCCCACATACCAGATGCCGGCCTCCGCGGCCACATCCAGGGGCGAACCCGAGTCGGTCTGCTGGGTGAGCACGTCCACCCCGTACTGGTCGATCAGGGTCTTGGCGATGTCCCGCTCCTCCGAGGGGTTGTACCAGTCTCCCACGTACTTGACGTAGATGGTCACCTCCTTGCCCAGCAGCGCCGCGGCATCCTGGACCCCCAGGGTGAAGCCGGCCTGGCGTCGGATCACCTGCACCGAGGGGAACGCGGAGACCACGCCGATGCTCCCCGACTGGGTCAGGGCGCCGGCCACCAACCCCTCCAGGTAGAGCGCCTGGTACTGCCGGGGGAAGAAGCGGATGAAGTTCCGCTTGGTGGTCAGGTCGCTGGCGATGACCGCGCCGAAGTAGACGTCCGGGTACTTGTCCGCCAGCTCCTCCAGGGGGAGCCCCATGAACTCCGCGTTGCCGATGACGATGTCCGCACCCTCCGCGATGAGCTCCTCGGCAAAGGGCACCGCACTGTCCGGCCCCACCTCTTCCCGGTAGATGTAGTCCACCGTGGGGTACTTCTCCGCCACACGGTTGCCGGCCCGGTGGTGGGCCCCCGACCAGGTGGTGCCCTCGATGATGCTGAAATGCTCGATGGCCAGGGTGACCTGGGTACCCACCGCCTGGGCGGCCTCGCCGGCCTCGGGTGCCGCCGGTTCCGGCTGCGGCGCAGCGGGCTGGACCGCGCACATGGTGGTGAAGAGCATCACCCCCACCAGGGCCAACAGGGTCGGGATCCGGCGCAACAACGGGTGGGAGCGGAGGAGACGTCGCATAGGCGAACTCCTTTCGTTGAGTGGAAACGGTTGGCTACCGAGAACACTTTGGGGGAAGGACATGGACCAGGTGGTGCCCATATCTTAGCCCGGCCGGCCGGATCTGTCAATCGCGATGCGCCGACCGACTGCGCCCTGGCCGCCGGGGAGAACGGCTGCTTCCAGGCGCAGAAAAAAACAGGGGAGGACCGACTCGCGGTCCTCCCCTGCGTCTCCGGGGCTCGGTGCTGGGCGCACCGAGTTCCGGACAGATCGAACATAGAGAACAACGTCAGCAGTTCACGAACTCGTAGCGGAGTCGGCATCCGAGGATGCCGACTCCAGAGGGGCGATGCCGCATCGGAGGATGCTCACTCCTCCGCTTGGCTAAAATCGTGAATGACTGAAGTAACGTATACAGAGTAATAGAATAGTGTAGGATGTGAAGGCGGAGTGTCTGGATCGGCCTACCCGCCCGCCACCACGGAGATGAGGAGGCCGAAGAAGCTGACCGAGCTCACCACCCCCAAGCCCAGGGCGATGTAGAACAGCCGGCCAAAGGAGGGCTGCTGAGGCCTCTTCTTCCGATTCCCACGGGCCCGGGACCGTCGCCGGGGCCTGGAGGAGCTCCACTGGGAACCGAACAGGCGCATGGTGGAAGTGGACATAGGACAAACCCCCTGCTCCGATGAGAGAACCGAGATACACCGTTCGGAGGCGTGGACAGGGCGCCCAGGACGGATGCCCTCGGTGTCCGTGCCCCCCTTCTCGTGCCTCCATTATCCTGGAAGAAGGCCCCTCCTGAAATGGCCATATTGCCCCATTCCCACCCCGATCAGGCCAGCCGGAAGCGGCGCAGGATGGAGCCGCCGATGAACTCCCGGATGATGGAGTTGTCCGGCACCAGGGCCGCGTCCGCGGGGCGTACCCAACGCAACAGGGCCAACAGGCGACGGGCCTCCACGTAGGCGGGGGTGTCCCACTCGATCTGGAGCAGCAGGGGCTCCACCACCGGTCGCAGCACCGAGAGCTCGTAGAGGAGGGCCGCGTTGAAGATCACGTCCGCGTTCTCCTGGAAGGGAAAGATGTAGCGTTCCTCCCCCCGGCGGACGTTGGGCCAGTTGCGGAGGGTGTCCGCGGCCGTGTAGCCCCGGTGGCGATGGTCCCGGGCGATCCGGCGCAACAGCCGCACATCCGAGGTGGAGACCCGGTTGTGGCGATCCAGGTTCAGGTGGGCCAGGACACTGACGTAGACCCGCAGCGCGCTGGGCGCGGGGATCCGCTCGGTCAGGGCCGGGTTCAGGCCGTGGATCCCCTCGATGATGAGCACCTGGTTGGAGGCCAGGCGCACGGTGTCGCCCACCTCGCTGCGGCCGGTGACGAAGTTGTACCGGGGCAGGGTCACCTCCTGGCCGGCCAACAGCGCGGCCAGTTGTTCGTTGAAGCGGGCCAGGTCGATGGCCTCCAGGGCCTCGAAATCGTAGTTGCCCTCCTCGTCCCGAGGGGTCTTGTCCCGGTCGACGAAGTAGTTGTCCAGCGAGAGGGCATAGGGACGGATCCCATAGGAGAGGAGCTGGATGCCCAGCCGTTTGGCAAAGGTGGTCTTGCCGCTGCTGCTGGGGCCGGCCACGAAGACCACCCGGATGCGCTCTCGGTCGGATGCCCGCCACGACTCGGCCACCAGGGAACCGATGTGGGCAATGCGGCGCTCGTGGAGGGCCTCGCTCACCAGGATCATCTCGGTGATGCGGCCGTTCTGCACGGCCTCGTTCAGGGAGCCCAGGTCCCGCAGGCCGATGGTGGTCATCCACTCCCGGTACTCGTGGAAGATCCGGACCAGCTTGTCGCTGGGCGTCACCGGGGGCAGTTGGAAGGGGTTCTCCGCGCGGCCCCAGGGGCTGCGGGGAAAGCGGAGCAGGAACCCCGGACCGTAGCGGACCAGGTCGAACCAACGCAGATAGCCGGTGCTGGGCACCATGTAGCCGTGGAAGGTGTTCTCCACCCGGTCCAGCCGGTAGAGGGAGATCTCGTCCCGCTGCAGGAGCAGATCCTGGGCCCGATGGGCCATGAGCTTGACCTTGCTCTCGTCCCCCAACTCCTCGAAGAGACGGGTGACCTGCTCCAGGGGAAGGCGTCGTTTGGTGATGGGCAGGTCGGCCTCCACCATCCGTCGCATCTCCGTCTCCAGGGCCTGGAGCTCCTGCTGGGTGAAGGGCGGACGCCCCTCCACCGAGCAGAAATAGGCGCCGAAGGGGAGGCTGTGTTCCACCGCGATCTCCGCCCCTGGGTAGAGGCGATGGGCCGCGGCCAACAGGAGCAGGGTCAGGCTGCGCCGGTAGATGCGGCGCCCATCGGGGTGCGCCAGGTCCACGATCTCCACCGAGGCGTCCCGATCCACCGGCATGGACAGCTCGCGCAGACGGCGGTCCACCAGCACCGCGATGGGGTACAGGGCAGGCCGTCCCGAGTCCTCCCGGGCCCGATCCCGGACCGCCCGCCAGACGAACTGTTCCACCGGGGTCCCCGCCGGGCCCCGATAGGCCCGGCCGTCCGGAAAGTCCACCCGGACGGTGGTTCGGGTGGGCGCGGGCTCCACCGAGACGGTGGAGAGGCGTCGGTCGAGCCACGCCGCGGCCCAGCCATCCCACAGCACCCCATCCTGTTCTGTTGGGGAACCGAAACGGGTCTCCATGGATTCTCCTGCCGCGTTCGGCTCAGAACCCCCAGTCGTCGTCCTCCAGGACCCGGAGATCGTCCTCGTCCTCTTCCTCTACTTCGTCCTCCTCCACCAGGCCGAACTCCGTGGATACCTCGTAGAGGCGCTCGTCGAACTCGTCCGCGAAGAGGTCCTCGGCATCGTCCCAGTCCAGCTCCAGTTCCAGGTCATCGGCCGGTGCGGTCAAGGCGGCCTCGTCCATCTCCTCGAAGGTGAGGCAGGACAGGTTCTCCGGATCCAGCTCGATCTCGTCGGCGTCGCACCAGCCGTCGAGCCAGTGGATGCACAGCTTCTGAGGGCACCGTACTTTGGGCATGGCTCCCACTCCTCGCCGATGGCCCGGCCATTCTCCGGCCAAAACGCGTGCACAGCCGCCCACTCCAACTCCGTGGACCCGGGGGAAGGGCGGCTGGACATCCGGGGCTCCGTTCACCACCTATCGCCAGTATAGCACAAAAAGGGCCACGGTCAACGGGTGCCCGGCCCATGGAAAGCCGGGGACAAGGCGTCGATCCGGGCGACCGGTTGCGGGCCTTCGGAGCGGAACAGGCCCCTTCCCCGAGGCCCGGTTTGCCCTTTTCGGGCCTGCTGGAGTATGGTTGTGGATGGGATCCCGAACGCCGGAAAGGACTCTCTCGATGACGCAGACGTCTCCCCGCTCCCACCGGATCGAGACCAACGGAATCCACCTGCACACGGTCCAGGCCGGACCGGAGGCAGGCCCCCTGGTGATCCTGCTGCACGGGTTTCCCGAGTTCTGGTACGGCTGGCGGAAACAGATCCCGGCCCTGGCCGACGCGGGCTATCGGGTCTGGATCCCGGATCAGCGGGGGTACAACCTGAGCGACAAGCCCACGGCCATCGGGGCCTACAACCTGGACACCCTGGCCCTGGACATCGTTGGCCTGATGGACGCGGCCAGGGCGGAGCAGGCCTACGTGGTCGGCCACGACTGGGGCGCGGCCGTGGCCTGGTGGCTGGGCATCAAACACGCCCACCGGATACGCCGTCTGGCCATCCTGAACGTGCCCCATCCGGCGGTCATGCGCCGCTACATGCGCGCCCATCTCTCCCAGCTCCGCAAGAGCTGGTACATGTTCTTCTTCCAGATCCCTCGGCTGCCGGAGTACCTCCTCCGTCGGAGGAACCACGAGGCCATGGTGCGCATGCTGCGCAGCACCGCCCGGCCCGATGCCTTCACGGAAGAAGACTTCCGGGAGTACCGCCAGGCCTGGGGCCGGCCGGGCGCGTTGACCGGGATGATCCACTGGTATCGGGCCATGTTCCAGAGACCGCCAGCCCCCGCAGCAAGCTATCGGGTCTCGGTGCCCGTCCGAATCATCTGGGGGCGGCAGGATCCGGTGCTGGAATGGCCCCTGGCCCAGCTCAGCCTGGACCTGTGCGATCGGGGGGAGGTCCACTGGATCCACGGAGCCACCCACTGGCTCCAACACGAGGAGGCCGAGGAGGTCAATGAGAAGCTGTTGGAGTTCCTGGCCGGCGGAGACGACGGACAATGAGGCCACCGGGCCCATCCTGGAGGACCTGGTAGGCCGGATCGCTGCGCAGGGACACGCGCAGGCCACTGCAGCAATCCCAGGTCAGGGACGCGTTGAGGGCCGTCGTCCGTTTGCCCACGTACACATGGTCGAAGGAGATCCCGGCCTGGGCTGCCCAGCTTTCCAGACAACGGACCTCCTGGTGCACACACGCCTGGAGGGCCTCGTACCGATCCACCAGGAGATCGAACTGGCCGTCGGCCAGCCACTCGGTCCCCTGGACCGTGGCCACGCTGGTCCGACCTGCCAGGACCGGGAACCACTCGGCCAGGGCGTCCTGGGGCCATCCAGGGGCCCCGCTGACCACCACGAAACGGCTCTGGGGCGGCGTGTGCGCGCGGACCCAGGCCATGGCCTCCCGTTCCGCCGGGGACAGAGCCCGAAGGGGGGTGTTGGGCGCGTGGGCCAGATAGAGGGTGGCCAGGGTCGCATGGGCCAGCAGGACCCCCAGGACGATGGCCGGCCAACGGCGGTGCGCTCGGGCCAGTCGAGGCCACAGGAGCTGGTCCACCAGGTAGGCGAAGGCCATGGCCATGGGCACCATCGCGGTGGTGGAGGCCTTGCGGGGATCCGCGACGAAGAGCAGGAGCACCCAGAGAGGGATCCAGGGGCGGCCGTCGGCCCACAGCACCAGCAGGCCGAGGGTGCCCAGCACCCCGAAGAGACCGGCCAGGGGCTCATCCGCGAAGTCGAAGGCCAGCAGCTTCAGGAGCGCCAGGGGAGTGTGCTGGCCAGAGGCCGCAGCCGCCAGGAAGGGCGCCACCCCATGTCGGGCGATCACCGTTCCCCACCATGGGGCCGTGAGCGCCAGGACCCCCAGGCCCACCCCAACGATCGGACGCCATCGAGACCCCACCCGGCCATGGCATACCCGGATCAGGGCCGCGGAGAGGGCCGCGAACAGGGCCATCTCCAGGTGGGAGAGGAGGGTGAGCGCGCCGAAGAGGAGGCACCCCACCCCGTCCCGACGTCGCCCCTCTCGGACCAGCCGCAACGCCGCGCCGATGGTCCACAGGGCGAAGAAGAATCCCAGAGAACGGGTGAGGCCGCCGCCCATGATCTCCCAGTTGTAGGCCCGGGGAACAAAGGCAAAGGCCATCGCGGCCAGAAGCCGCTGGCGAGGCGTGGGCAGGGCTGCCTGGACCAGATAGTAGAAGGGCACCAGGGTCAACACGCTGACCACCGGGGGAAGCCACCGGAGAACCGTCAGCGGATCCACCTGGAGAACCGTTGCGAGCCAGGCCGCCACATAGAAGGCCAGGGGCGGATAGGCAAAGGGGATCGCCCATCCGTTGTAGCTCACGTGGACAGGCAGAGCGAATCCCCCCTCCTGGATGGCCTGGACCATGCGCAGGAAGAGGCCGCCGTCGTTCAGGGGGAAGTCCCCCTGGAGGACGAAGTAGAAGCGGACGGCCGCGGCCACCTCCAGGACCAGGGCCAGGTGCAACCAGCGCGCTCCTCCGGCCCTTTCCGCGGGGCCAGCATGGCCCGAGCCCCGAGCATGGACCAGGGAGATCGCGGACCGAGTCATGGCCTGTTGCCCCTCCCTTTCCACCGCGGTGAAGCCGGGCCCTACACCTGTCCAGGGCTCTCGGTGAGCCCGGTGGCCCAGCGTTTGGCTGCCCAACACGTCCTTCCCCAGGGAAGGCACTGCACCCTGCTCCGATAGCCCGAGCAGAGCCCATGGCAACCCATCCCAACCCCTATCCCGTCGACCTGCAGACCCACTCCACCCGCTCCGACGGGACCGAGAGCCCCGCAGAGCTGGTGGCCCACGCCGCGCGCCGGGGCATCCGGGTCCTGGCCCTCACCGACCACGACACCGTCCTGGGGCTTCGGGAGGCCCAGGAGGCCGCCCACCGTCACCGGGTGTACCTGGTCCCCGGCATCGAGTTCAGCACCCGCCACGAGCCCGAGCGGGATCTCCTGGACATCAACATCCTGGGCTATGGGATGGATCCCGACCATCCTGAGCTCCAGGAGGTGCTCCGCCGGGTGATGGAGAGCCGGCTGGAGCAGAAGATCCGGCAGATCGAACGGCTGCAGAGCTACGGCATCCGGGTCCCCGTGGAGGAGGTGCTGGCCCTGGCTCAGGGGGTGCCCGGCCGACCTCACATCGCCCAGGTGGCCCTCCGGCACAACCCGGAGCGCTTCTCCTCGCTGGAGGATGTCTTCCGCCAGTTCCTGGCCTCCGATGCGCCCCACTCCACCTACGTGCCCCGGGGCTTCAGCCTCCAGGTAGAGGAGGTCATCCAGCTCGTCCACAGGGCCGGCGGCATCGCGGTGTTGGCCCACCCGGGCCTCTACCATCGGGTCCAGGACGTGGACGCCGCGATCCAGCGCATGGTGGACGCGGGCCTGGACGGCATCGAGGTGCGCTATCCATACTATCGAGCAGGCCGTCGGCCGGTCCATGGGACAAGGGAGCGAGAGACGGTCGGCCATTTCGCCGAAGTGGCCCGGCGCCACGGCCTGTTGATGACCGGTGGCAGCGACTACCATGGGGCGCGCAAGGCCAATCGGCTGGGAGAGGCCGGCCTCACGTGGGAGGAATGGGAGGAACTGGCCGGCCGGGTGGGCTGGACGGCTATGCCCCCAACACCCGAGGGACCCGGGGCAGGATCCGGCTCACCACGTCGTAGTTGATGGTGGCCAGCCGTTCCGCGACGGCCTCCGCGGAGAGCGCTGCGTCGCCCTGACGGCCGATGAGCACCACCTCGTCGCCCCGGGCCACGGGCTGGCCCGCCGCGAAGTGCTCGCTCACGTCCACCACCGTCTGGTCCATGCACACCCGCCCCAGGATGGGTGCCGGTCGGCCGTGGACGAGCACATGGCCCCAGGTCCGCGGAGCTCGAGGGAACCCATCCGCGTAGCCCACGGGAACCACCGCGACCATCCGCGGTGCCGGCGCCACATAGGTGCGATTGTAGGAGACAGGGGCCCCCTTTTCCAGACGTTTGACCTGGGCCACCCGGGCCTTCCAGGAGAGGACCGGCTGAAATCCGGAGTCCAGCCGGGTCTCCGGGCTTGGGTGGAGGCCGTAGAGGGCGATGCCACAGCGCACGCCGTCCAGGTGGCTGGTGGGCACGGTGAGGGTGGCCGCGGAGTTGGCCGCGTGGACCAGGGGAGGACGCAGGCCCCGGTCCGCCAGCGCGGCCACCAGCTCGGTGAGCCGGAGGAGCTGCTCCAGGGTGTAGCGTTTGTCCGCCTCGTCCGCGCTGCTGAAGTGGGTGAAGAGCCCCTCCACCGTCAGGCCGGGCAATTGGGCCAGGGCCGCCAGGAAGTCCAGGGCCTCCTCCGGGTAGATGCCCAGCCGATGCATGCCGGTGTCCACCTTCACATGGACCCGGATCCGGGCCCCCAGGGCCTGGGCCTGGTGGGACCAGGCCTGGGCCACCTGGAGATCGTAGAGGGTCGCGGCCAGGTTCTCCCGGACCAGGGTCTCACCCAGCTCCTCGGGGGTGAAGCCCAGCACCAGGATGGGCGCGGCCACCCCCTCCTGGCGCAGGGCCACGGCCTCGTTCACCGCGGCCACGGCCAGCCGGTCCGCGCCGGCTGCCAGCATCAGGGGCGCCACGAGCGCAGCCCCATGGCCGTAGGCGTTGGCCTTCACCACCGCGAACAGGGTGCGTTCCGGGCCGATCCGGGCGCGGATCCGGCGGACATTGTTCGCCAAGGCCTGGCGCGAGATCTCGATCCAGGTGGGACGCAGCAGCACATCGCTCCCCATCACACGTCTCTCCGCCCATGGAGTGTCTGCGGACCTGGGGAAGACGGGATCACATGGGGGCCTGGGTCCGGGTCTGGACCTCCGAGACCGCGTCCGAGGAGACGGGCAGCCGGGCTCCGGCCACGGCCAACAGGCCCAGCACCACCGCTGCCGAGAGGTAGGCCACCCCTTCCCCGTACAGCCCCAACAGGCCGTTCCCCCAGACAGGCCCCAGGGTTCGGCCCAGGCTCTCCAGAGCGCTGCCCACGCTCTGGATGCGGCCGCCCTCGGCCGCGGTGCCCGTCTTGCTCAGCATGGCCACCAGGGTGGGGCTGACCAGCGCAGCCCCCACCGAGGCCACCCCCAGGAAGAGCACAAAGAAGGTCACCTGCTGGGCAAAGGCCGCGGCCCCCAGGCCCAGGGCCGAGAGGACCATCCCCCACACAAAGGTCTGCCGCTCCCCCAGCCGTCGAACCACCCGTCCCACCTCCCGTCCCTGGATGTAGGCCCCGATGAGGCCGATGCCGGCCAGGGTGTAGCCCATCTCCCGGGCGCCCCAGCCAAAGCGGTGGAGGGCAAAGAGGGCGAAGGTGGTCTGGTAGACGGAGAACGCGGCCCAGGTGAAGAAGTCGATGAGCAACAGCCGTCCCAGCAAGGGGCGGCGCATCAGGCGGGGCAGCTCTCGCCAGGGGTTGATCCAGGTCTGGGTCCGCTGGTGGTGGCTCTCGGGCAGCCAGAGCCCGGTCATGACCAGGGCCAGGGCGGCCAGCCCGGCCGCGGCCCAGAAGGGTGTGGCCAGGCTCACCTGGCCCAACAGCCCGCCCAGAGCCGGCCCGAAGATGAAGCCCAGGCCGAAGGCGGCACCGATGAGCCCGTAGGCCCGGGCCCGCTCCTCGGGCGGGGTGACATCGCTGATGTAGGCCCGGGCCGTGGGGATGTTGCCGCCGGAGAGCCCATCCAGGATCCGGGCCACGAAGAGCAGGGCCAGGGAGTTGGCCAGGGCCAACATGGCGAAGCTCACCACCGTGCCCAGCAGGCTCAGGAGCAGGATGGGACGCCGTCCGTACCGGTCCGACAGATAGCCCAGCACCGGGGCGGCCAGGAGCTGGCTCAGGGAATAGGACGCGAAGAGGAGGCCGATCTGGGGTTCAGAGGCCCTGTACTGGACGGCGTAGAGGGGCAACAGGGGGATGACGATGCCGAAGCCCAGCAGGTTGACGAAGATGATGGCGAAGATGATCCAGAGCTCGCGGCGCATGAGCACTCCCTCAACGCAGATCGCTGGGAAGCCAGGTCAGACGTTGGCCCCCCCGGGGCAGCTGACCGTAGACCTCGGGACCCCGGACACAGGCCACCTGGGTGTAGAGCAGGCTGTCCTGGATCTCCATGCCCACCACCACCGGATTGGCCCAGGAGGGCACATCCTCGTACACCAGATGCACCCGTCCATCCGGCCGCAGCAGGATCTGGAAGCGGACGGTGTAGGACGGCCGGGTGCCCGCCGCGCTGGGCACGTCCGCGAACTCCACCACGAAGATATCCGGCCCGGACTGGAAGGTGCTCACCTGGCCGCCCCGGCGGGGATCCAGGTCGGCCCACCAGCCGTAGATGGCCCAGTGGGCCGGGCTCTCCTCGGGGAGACAGGTAACAGGCAGGTTGTCCACGCTGCGAGCCCCCGGAAAGGTCACGAAGCCGTCCGAGTACAGGCGCAGGGTGGTGAAGGCCTGCCCCTCCACCGTGTAGGTGAAAGGCAGCAGGAGGCCGATGCTGCTGTTGTCCGTCAGGGCATAGACCTGGCGCCCGCGGGCATCGGGCTCCTGCCATCCAGGCCCTCCCTCCTCTGGGGCATGGGTCACCACCGGCAGGTAGAGGGAACGCGTCAGCGGAGCGGACACGGTCAGGCGCACCGGCCACTCCCGGACCGTCTGGGCCCCGTCGCGCTGCCGGCCCACGGTGCGCAGGGTGCCGGTGTAGCTTCCCCGCGAGAGGGCCGTCGGCGACACCACCGCGGTCAGGGTTCCCGGCTGGCCATAGCGCACGGTCCCGCTCATGGGAACGGACAGGGTGAGCCAGCTCCGGCCCGAGACCACCTGGGCCTCCCAGGCCAGGGGCTCGCCGCTGGGATTGGCCAGGGCCAAGGTCTGGGTGAAGGCCGGGGCACCGAGCTCCACCAGGTAGGTGGGTTCCGGCGGCTCCAGCCGGAGCTCCGGCGGCAGGGCCCGACGCAGGGCATCCCGGCCGCTCACCCGTCCCTGGGCCACCTGCTCCGGCGGCCCGTCCAGCTTGCGAGCCGTCTCGTACAGGACGGCCGTGACCTGGGCCCGGGTCCACTCCGGCCGCTCTCCCCATATCAGCGCGGCCAGGCCGCTGACAAAGGCCGCGGACATGCTGGTCCCCACCGCGCCACAGTAGGCCGGGCCGGCATCGGCCAGGGGCGCGGGGCAGGGCACGCCGTCGGGCCAGGTGCTGTAGACCAGGTCGTCCGCGGTGCCGCCGGGGGCCACCAGGTCCAGCGCCCGGCCTCGGCGGCTGTAGGCCGTGGGGTTGTCGAAGCGGTCCGTCGCGCCCACCGCGATCACCACCGAGTACGCGGCCGGCCACAGGACATCCTCCACGCTGGGGGCGCCCAGGGGCTGCCCCACGTTTCCGGCGGAGGCCACCAGGAGCACCCCCGCGTTCCAGGCCTCGTTCACCGCAGACTCCAACACCGCGCTGGGCTGGGGGCTCTCCAGGCTCAGGTTGATGATCCGGGCTCCGGCCTGGGTGGCCTCTCGGATGGCCAGGGCCACGTCGGAGACCGAGCCGCTGTTGGCCTCGTTCAGCACCTTGCGGGGGTCCAGAAGCACCTGGGGGGCCATCCCCGCCACCCCGATGGCGTTGTCCAGGGCCGCACCGATGATCCCGGCCACATGGGTGCCATGGCCCGCGTCGTCCTGGGGTGGGGTTCCCGGACGCACGTAGTTCTTTCCCTCCAGGATCCGCCCCTGGAACTCCGGGTGGTCCAGGTCGATGCCGCTGTCGATGACGGCCACCTGGACAGGCCCCCCTCGCCCGATGGCCCAGGCCCGGCTCATCCCCAGGCGCTGCATGGCCCACTGGTAGGCCCGGTAGTAGGGATCGTTGGGGGCCACCGGAGACTCGGGGCTCTGGTGGACGGCCCCCTGGACGTACCAATCCGGTTCCGCGAAGGCCACCCGAGGATCCACCCGCAGAGCCCGGATGACCTGGGACTCCCGCCCTGGAGGCACCTGGAGCCGTAGCTCCAGCACATCCTGCCGGGTGAGGGCCAGGACCTGGACCTGCTCCACCGGATGCGGTGCCAGCTCGGGGAAGGTGGCCAGCGCCTGGGAACCCATCCCCCTGGAGGCCATCCGCCGACGGCCGTCCCGCAGCCCCACCAACACCACCCCCGGCACCCATGGGGCTCGAAGCTCCGGCTCCTCCAGGGGGGCCGCTGCCGCCCATCGATCCAGGCGGGCCACCGTTGCCGTGGGCACCAGGGCCACCAACAGGAGGATCCACATCCAGAGCCGGCCCCCTGGCCTGGGCCCGCTCATGGCCCCCCCTCCTCCAGGGCCTGGAGAAACCCCATCTCCTGGTCCAAGGCGTCGAAGAAGGCCTGCATGGTGGCCTGGCGCTCCTGGGCGAGAGCACGCCCCGTCCCGGTGAACAGCGTATCGCCCAGGCGACGGAGCTTGTACACGAACTCGTGGACCGGGGTGTAGTCCGGCGAGGAGGGTCGGTCTCCGTCGGGATCGATGGCCTGCCATGGGGTGGTCCACACCCGGGCCCGATGGGTGCCTGCGTGGGCAAAGGCACGGGCCACCCCGATGGCCCCCAGGCTGTCCAGCTTGTCCGCGTCGTACAGGCAACGGGCCTCCAGGGTCTGAGGGGGAATCCGATCCCCGCGAAAGCGATGGGCCCGAACGCAGTGGACCACGTTGGCGGTCCGAGCTGGATCCAGGCCGTGTTGGGCCAGGAAGGCCCCGGCGAAGTCCGCCGCGGCATGGTGATGACGGTCCCGGTGCCCGCCGGGAACGGGCACGTCGTGGAGCAGGGCGGCCCAGCGGACCACGGTGACGTCCGCGCCCTCCATCCGGGCGATATGTTCCGCCAGCCGGGCCACCCGAAGCACATGGTCGAAGTCGTGGGCCGGATCGCCCTGGCCATACAGGGCGCGAACCCGGTCAAGCGGCGGAGGGATGAACATGGCGTGCTCGTCTTCCAGGTGCACGGTCCCGACAGGGCGCTACCGCACGGGAGAGCCCGGCAGGGGCGAATCGGGTGGTGGATAGCCGGACGACGGGGCCACCGGCTCCTGGGAGATCCCCTGGCCCCGGATCCAGAGCAGGAGGCCGGGCAGGCTGACCACATAGGTGACCACCTGTTGCAACAGCCCCACCAGGAAACCCAGAGCCGGGGAGACCCCCACGGTGACGAAGAGCGCGGAGAAGGCCACCTGGCGCACCCCCAGCCCGCCAGGCGAGAGGGGGATGACCGTGAGAAAGCCGATGATGGGGTTGATCACCAGGACGGAGAGGAAGTCGATGCTGTTCGGCTGCACCGCGTTGGCCAGCAGCCACACGGTGATGCTGGTGACCCCCACGATCAGGCCGCTGATGAGCCCTGCCAGGAACATGGCCGGATAGGCATGTCGGTAGGCGTTGATGGCCCCGGCCGCGGCCTGCCACAGGGGGAGCAGGCGCTGGAGAAGGGGCAGATGGGCGATGGCCCGCTCCACCCACCGCTTGGTCCGACGGCTGAGCATCAGGGCCAGGGCCACCAGGAGCACGGCCGAGGCGCCCAGGCTGCCCATCCGGATCAGCTCCAGGTCCACGAAGCGCAGAAAGGTCAGCTCCTGGGGCGTGGCGGGTCGGGGCGTCCCGGTCCACGCCATGGCCGTGGAGGCCAGGGCCGTGGCCAGCATGAACGCGGTGAGGCCGGTGATGCGGTCGATGAGGACGCTGGCGGCCGCATCCGCGGTCCGTCGGGTCTCTCGGGCCAGGCTGTAGCCCCGGACCACGTCGCCCCCTACCTGGGCGGGGAAGAAGTTGTCGAAGAAGATGGCCGTCCACTGGAAGGCCAACAGCCGACGCAGGGAGACGTCCACCCGCTGGGCCCGGAGCAGCACATGCCATTTCAGCCCGTTCAGGGCCACGGCCACGCTGTGGGTGACCAGGGCCAACAGCAGCATCCGTCGGTCCGCGGCCAGGGCCTGCTGCCAGAGGAGCTCTGGGTCCTCCAGCCGCAGGTAGAGGAAGACCAACAGGCCCACGCCGGCCCCGATCTTGAGCCCGTTGACCAGGAGGGGATTCTTGCGCACAGCTCTCAGGCCTTCCGAACGGAGCGGGCCAGGGGCGTGGGCACCGGTTCCTGGGCCGTCTGGTCTTCCCGCTCTTTCTCCGCCTGGACGTTCTGCTTCTGGCTCCAGGCCATGTCCCACACCACGTGGCGTTCGCCCCGGATGGCGAAATCGTACCAGCCCAGCAGGCGGCTGTAGCCCTCCAGGACCGCCAGGAGGAAGAGGACCCACAGGAAGCGCACCACCCCCCAGAGCTCCCGCAGCACCACCTTGATCACCCGCCGGTTCTGGATGCTGCTCACCGCGTAGCCGTACTTGTGCTTCAGGTAGAGGTGGCCGGCATGGTTGCGCCGCCGCTGCCGCACGAAGTCCCGGATGCTGGTGGGCCCGGTGTTGTAGACGATGGCGTCCGGCGCGTAGCGCACGGACATGCCCCGCTGGACCACGATGGCCTCCACGAAGGCCTCGTCCATGGCCACGTCCGGCGGGATCTGGTCGAAGACCTTGCGGAACGCGATCATCTCCCCCAGGCGGGGGATCTCCAGGCAGAGCTGGTGTTCCAGGCGCAGGCGGATGTGGCTCAGGAGCCCCACGATGTGGTCCGGCGTGTTCACGGCCACCTTCTGCGCGCCCACCATGCCCACCGTGGGGTCCTCGAACATGCGCACCAGGTGTTCCACCGCGTACTCGTGGGGAAGGGTGTCCCCGCTCTCCAGCACGCAGATCTCCGCGCGGGCTGCCTTCAGGAAGAGGTTGATCGCGCTGGTCTTTCCCTCCCGCCGCTCCTGTTCGATGAGCTTGATGCGCGGGTCCCGGGCCATGAACTCCTGGACGATGGGGACCGTCCGGTCGGTGCAGGCGCTGGCCACCACGATGATCTCCACGATCTCCACCCGGTGGAGATGCTGGTCCAACAGGGCCTGGAGCAGTGCCCCGATGTTGGCCTCCTCGTTGTAGGCCGTGATGCCCACGCTACAGCGGATCTTCTCTCCTGACGTTCCCATTCCCCCTCTCCTTCCCGGGCGGGTGCATGCCCTTCCCATCCAGGCCATCTGCGGGTCCCAGCCCTAGGCCCCGGCCTCGCCCTCCACCAGGTAGGCCACGGTGACGCCATCGCCGCCCTCCCCCACCTGGCCGGAGCGAAAGCGGGCCACCAGCGGGTGGCGCCGCAGCAGGGCCCGCACCGCGTCCCGCAGGGCGCCGGTGCCCTTGCCGTGGATGATCCGGACCCAGGGGAGCTGGGCCAGGTAGGCCTCGTCCAGGTAGCGTTCCAGGCGCTCCAACGCGTCCTCCACCCGTTCGCCCCGCAGGTCCAGCTCCATGCCCGGAGATCGCCCCCGGGCTGCCGGGGCATGGACCTGGACGGTGACCGGTGCCGGCTCCTCCGGGGCCCGCTGGCGAAGCTGCAGCCGTCGGACCGGCAGGCGCAGGCGGAAGTTCCCCACCTGCACGTCGGCCTCGTGGGGCTCTCCGTCCCGATAGGTCAGATGCAGCACCTGGCCGGTGGTCTGCAGGGAGGGCACGAAGACCCGATCGCCCACCTGGATGGGCCCGGTCCACCGTTCGCCCTCCTGGGGCACCGGGACCTCGGGCTCCACCCGGTCCTGGGCCTCCTGGCTCCGCTGGGCCAGGAGGCGCTCCGCTTCGGCCAGGAACTGGCGGTGCATGTCGCCGAAGGGTGCGCCCCGTTCCAGCTGGCGACGGATGCGGGCGATCTCCCGTCGGGCCTCCTCCAGCTCTTCCTGGAGCACGGAGCGGGTCTCCGCGATGACCTGGCGTCGGGCCTCCTCGATCCGGGCCAGTTGATAGCGGAGATCGGCCTCCAGGACCTGGGCCCGCCGTTCCCGGGTGCGGGCCTCCTCCAGGGCCCGTTCGTTCTCCTGGCGGATGCGCCGCAGGTCGTCCAGGAGACGATCCACCTCCAGGGCCTCCGGCCGGACGATGCGTTCCGCGTGTTCGATGATCACCGGGTTGAGGCCCAGACGGCGGGCGATGGTCAGGGCATTGGAGCGGCCCGGCAGGCCGATGACGAGCCGGTAGGTGGGGCTCAGGGTCTCCACGTCGAACTCCACCGACGCGTTGCGCACGCCGGGGGTGTTGTGCGCGTAGAGCTTGAGGTCGCTGTAGTGGGTGGTGGCCAAGGTGGTGATGCCCCGATCCCGCAGGTTCTCCAGGAGCGCGATGGCCAGGGCAGACCCTTCCTCCGGGTCGGTGCCCGCGCCCAGCTCGTCCAGCAGCACCAGGCTGCGGGGATCGGCCTCCTCCAGGATCTGGATGATGTGGGTCATGTGGCTGGAGAAGGTGCTCAGGCTCTGCTCGATGCTCTGCTCGTCGCCGATGTCCGCGTAGACGCCGTCGAAGACGGAGAGCCGGCTCCCCTCGTCCACCGGGAGCATGAGGCCGGACTGGGCCATGAGGGCCAACAGGCCCACGGTCTTCAGGGTCACGGTCTTGCCGCCGGTGTTGGGCCCGGTGATGACCAGGATGTAGAAGTCGTCGCCGATGTGGACGTCGATGGGCACCACCGTGGCGGGATCCAGCAGGGGGTGCCGGGCCTGTCGCAGCTCCAGCACCGAGCCCGGATGCTCCAGATACCGCTCCTGCCCCTCCGGGTCCACCGGGCCGGCGGGGATCCGAGGGGGGTGGGCCCGGAAGGGCACTATCTGAGGCACGGTGGCGCCCAGCTCTACCGCGTAGCGGGCGCGGGCGAAGACGAAGTCCAGGTGGGCCAGGGCCTGGACGTTGCGGACGATGTAGATGGACTCCTCGCCGATGAGCTGGGAGAGCTCCGCGAGGATGCGGCGGATCTCCTTCTCCTCCTCCAGCTCCAGTTCCCGGACCGCGTTGTTCTGCTCCACCACCCGCAGGGGCTCGATGAAGAAGGTGGCGCCGCTGGCCGATTGGTCGTGGACGATGCCGGCCACGTGGCCCTTGTGCTCCGCGCGGACGGGGATCACGTAGCGTCCCTGGCGTTGGGTGACGATGGGCTCCTGGAGGTAGGGCCGGATATCTGGGCTGTGGACCAGACGGTCCAGGGTGCTGAGGAGGCGTTCCTGGGCCGTCCGCAGTTCCCTGCGGATGCGGGCCAGGGCCTCGCTGGCCCCGTCCACCACCTCGCCTCGTTCGTTGATGCAGCGACCGATCTCCCCGATGACGTGCTCGCAGGGCTCCATGGTGAGCGCGATGTCGGCCAGGCGGGGAAAGCTGCGCTGCATGCGGGCGAAGGTCCGATGGAGGGTACGGGCCCGGATGAGGGTGCTGCGGATCTCCAGGAGCTCGCCGGGCAGGAGGATGCCCCCCCGCTCCGCCTTGACGGCCAGGGGACGCACGTCCTCCACGCCGCCGAAGTGGATGTCCGCCTCCTGGGCCAGCAGGGTGAAGGCCTCCTGGGTCTGGTCCATCCACTCCTGCACGGTGCGGAGGTCGTCGCTGGGCAACATGGCCGCGGCCCGTTCCTGGCTGGCGCTGAAGGAGCAGTGGCGGGCCACCCGTTCCCGGATCTTGTCGTACTCCAGAACCTGCAGCGCGTGGGGATTCATGGACTCCTCTCCGGGCCAATGCGTGCCTTCCATCATATCACAGCGGAGGGAGGGGAGCCAAAGGAGGTGGCGAGATTCTCCAACGGGTGCGATGCTCCAAGGGCGGGCGGGGGCGTCCCGAGCCGGCCCTCGGTCGTCCTGGCCGTGACTTCGGCAGCTGCGGCCCCGGGGCCTGGGGGCTCAGAGGCTGTAGCCGAGGCGTCGGAGCATGCCCTCGCGGCGACGCCATTTCTCCCACACCTTTACCCAGAGCTCCAGGTAGACCCGGCGGCCCAACAGGCGCTCGATCTCCAGGCGGGCTGCCTGGCCGATCTGCTTGATCATCTGGCCCTTGCGCCCCAGCACGATCTTCTTCTGGCTGGCCCGCTCCACGTACAGGGTGGCCGCGATGCGCACCAGGTCCGGGCGGGGCTCGTCCCACTCGGTCACCACCACCGCGATGCTGTGGGGCACCTCCTGGCGCAGGAAGCGGAGGGCCTGTTCTCGGATCAGCTCCGCCACCAGGAAACGCTCGGTCAGATCGGTCACCTGGTCGGCGGGGTAGTAGCGGGGCCCCTGGGGAAGGTGTGCCCGGATCGCGGCCAGGAGCTCGTCCACGCCCACGCCCTCCAGGGCACTGAGGGCCAAGGCCGGGACCGTGGGCTGGTGGGGCCGGAGCCATTCCAACAGGGCCAGGTATGCCTGCCCGCGCAGCTCCAGCTCGGCCGGGGTCCCCTGCCAGCGGTCGATCTGGTTCAGGGCCAGGAGCAGGGGGGGCAGGGGGTGTTCCTGGTGGATGGCCTGGAGCCGCTCCGCGATGAGCCGATCGGCCGAGGTGGGCCACACGTTCACGTCCACCAACCACACCACCACGTCCGCGTCCTGGCTGATGGCCTGCTCCGCGACCCGGACCATGTGCTGCCCCAGCTTATGGCGGGGTCGATGGATGCCGGGGGTGTCCAGGAAGATGTACTGGGCGTCCGGATCCGTGCGGATGCCCAGGATCGCGTCCCGGGTGGTCTGGGGTTTGTCGCTGGTGATGGCGATCTTCTGGCCCAGGAGGCGGTTGAGCAGGGTGGATTTGCCCACGTTGGGCCGGCCGATGACCGCGACGAAGCCGCTGCGGTGGTCCGGGGGCAGGGCCTCGGGCTCCGGCAACAGGCCGAGCTCCGGCGCGGGGCGGTCCGGCTCCTCTCCCGGCAGCTCGGCCTGCCGGGCCTCTGGGGCAGTCTCGGATGGAGGATGGTCCGACATGGTGGGTCTCCTGGTGGGGCGAGCTCCGAGAACCGAGATCGCGGAGGGCAGTTCACATCTCTGGATGGGCCGGCAGGTGGCGGCGCCAGAAGCCCGGGGAGAGCAGGGTGGCCCGCAACAGCCGGTACAGCTTTGGATCCGCGGTGTTCAGGGTCCGAGGGGCCATCAGGGCAGCGGCCCACCCCTCGGCCAGGTAGCGATGGGGGTCGCTCTGGCCATCCGAGGTCCATCCATAGCCCAGGGTGAAGTACCGGGCGATCTGTTGCCCCACCTCCTGCCAGGCCGGGGCGATCCCGCCGCCATCGGAGAGCCATCGACCATCGGATTTCCCCCAACATCCCAGCAAATGATCCAGGGGCATCAGGGCCCAGCTCAACGCCTGCTGGGGCTCCCGCACGACCCAGAGCGCCGGGATCCGCACCACGGCCAGGCGCCCCTCCGCGTCCACGAGCCGGTAGACCGGCCCGTCCGGGGCCAGGACCACATGGCCCGCGACGGCCTGGGCCCACCAGTCCAGGGCCTCCCCGGGCAGGGGGGCCATCCACCGGGCCAGGGAGAGGGCTGCCTGCCAGGGTACGTCCAGCCCATGGTCCTGGGCGATCGAGGCCGATGACAGGGCCTCTGGATCCACATGGACCTTCTGGACCACCCAACGACGCACCTCTGGTCGAGGGAGCCGGAACTGGGAGGCCGGTCGGGACGTCATAGGCAGTGTCCGGGCGATGGCGGCATGTCCATCGGCTGTCGCTCGCGAGCCATGATCGACGTGCGGGACGGTGCGCCCCTGTGGGACGGGCTGCCCAGGGAGCGGAGCCCCGAAGGCGGTTCCGCTCCCTGGATCGGGATCTCCTGGCCCCAGGGCTCGGCCGCCCTCTACACTTTATCCGCCCCCCTGGGGGTTGACAAATCCCGACACCTGGGCGCACAATCTGTCCGCGTCGACCATGTAGGCCCATGCAGGCCACTGGCCCTTCTGGGCTCCAAGAAAATTCGTATATTTCCAAAGTTGACGGCCGGACCAAGTGTGGTATAATGGGGTGAACACCTCGCTCAAAGCTTTGCTGCGCTCTTTCCACCAGCAGAAGCTTCTCTTTTCCGGCAGTTCATCTGGAGCCAACGACCGACAGGCCGAACGGGGTGATCTTGCGATTTCCATCGGCGCTCCAACGTCTGTGTTCTTCGTATCTGTAGCGCTTGCCCCTGCCCCACCAGCCGGCGAGCATCCATCCGGTGACAGCCACCCCCAGGACGGTGGACCTCAACGAATCAAGATGCCCGGAGGCGTCGTGCGCGATGCCTGAAAGCTCGGCAATGCCGCTCATCTCCCCCGACCGCCCACATATCTGTAGCATGTGACGGAAACCGCCGGCCGGCAACCCTGCCCTGCCCCGCGTAGCGGGATGGGAAGGGCCCGGCAGGTCTCACAGCACCCGGGTGCTGTCTTCCCACAGTGCCGTTCCATGCGCCATGCGCTCCCAGAGGAAGCGAGCCACATCCCATCGATGCGCCATCGATATATCCGAAGGAAACAGGAAAGACGACGATGACCTCAACCAACAACATCCAGACCGCCAACCAGATGCCATCCGCCGATGGGACCAGCGCCCAGGCCCCCTTGCTGGAGATGACCATCGGCCAACTGGAGAAGCTCACCCTGGATGAGCTCCGGGAGCTGGCCCGAACCCTGGGCATCACGGGCTACACCCGCCTCAAGAAGAACGACCTGATCATGCGCCTGCTGGAGGCCAATGCGGAGGCCCAGGGCTACACCCTGCGGGGTGGGGTCCTGGAGATCGTCCAGGACGGCATCGGCTTCCTCCGCAGCGACCGGCTGCTCCCCGGGCCCGAGGATGTCTACGTCAGCCAGAGCCAGATCCGGCGCTTTGGCCTGCGCACCGGCGATTTCGTGGTGGGCCAGGTGCGCCCCCCCAAGGAGACCGAGAAGTACTATGGGCTCCTGAAGGTGGAGGCGGTCAACGGCATGGACCCAGAGGAGGCCAAGCGACGCCCCCACTTCGATCGGCTGACCCCCATCTTCCCCAACGAGCGGATCATCCTGGAGACCCGCCCCAACATCCTGGCCACCCGGCTCATCGACCTGCTGGCCCCCATCGGCCGGGGCCAGCGCGGCCTGATCGTCAGCCCGCCCAAGGCCGGCAAGACCACCATCCTCAAGCGCATCGCCAACGGCATGACCACCAACTACGACGACCTGCACCTGATGGTGGTCCTCATCGGCGAACGGCCCGAGGAGGTGACGGACATGGACCGGTCGGTGGAGGCCGAGGTGGTCTCCAGCACCTTCGACGAGCCCGTGCAGAACCACGTGAAGGTGGCGGAGATGGCCCTGGAACGGGCCAAACGGCTGGTGGAGAGCGGCCGGGACGTGGTGATCCTCCTGGACAGCATCACCCGGCTGGCCCGGGCCTACAACCTGGTGGTCACCCCCTCGGGGCGCACCCTATCCGGCGGCATCGACCCCGCGGCCCTCTACCCCCCCAAACGGTTCTTCGGCGCGGCCCGAAACCTGGAGGAAGGCGGCAGCCTCACCATCATCGCCACCGCCCTGGTGGACACCGGCAGCCGCATGGACGACGTGATCTACGAGGAGTTCAAGGGCACGGGCAACATGGAGCTGCACCTGAACCGCCGCCTGGCCGAGCGCCGGATCTTCCCCGCCATCGACATCGAGCGCAGCGGCACCCGGGCCGAGGAGCGCCTGCTGGACCCCGAGACCCTGGCCAAGGTCTACACGTTGCGGCGCATGATCGACGCCATGGGCGGCGGCCAGGAGGCCATCGTGCCCATCCTGGAACGGCTCAGCCGGACCCGGAACAACCAGGAGTTCCTGGACACCCTGATCAAATGACCGCCCCCGGAAGGGTTCTTCCCCTGCCAGCACCGTTTCGGTGGCCCGCGGCCCGGAAAAATCCCATCTGTCTCCCCAAAGATCGACGCTTTTCATACGATCACCGTACGGAACCGCGATCCTGCCCTGGAGATCCCCACCTCTCCAGGGCAGGATCGTCTCTCCTCGGTTTGTCAATCCCCTCATCTGTGCTATAATGCCTACCCGCAATCGAAGTTGACCCAAAGGCCCTTCCCCGCAGTCCACCGGGCCGGAAGGCGATATCCGGTGGGCCGCCCCAACCTCACCAGGAGCTCTGGCCCTTGTGGCCAGGGGCTCTGGAGGACAGCCGGACAGGTCCAGGGTCGTATCTTCGATCGGTGTGGTCCCTGGAGACGACACCACCCGTGATTTCATCGAGGAGCGGACCATGTCTTCATCCGACCCTGTCGGGGAGTGCAAGCCTTCGCCCCGGTGGTCGTTGAAGAGCCAGGAATACCTCGCTCGACGACGCCAGGCCCTGCTCTCCTCCCCGAACGGCCGATTCAACCCGTTTCCCCCGCTCAGGCCCTCCCCCAGCCCAGGAAACCACACCGCCCACACCGAGGACCGGACTCCGGCACCCCACGCCCGATCCGCGGCCTCGAACGGCACCCCACCCTCCCGGCCGTCCGGCGCCCCGGCCGCCCCGGGAGAGGTGGCCCTGGACACGCCGGCCCCCCTGTGGAGCCGCGTGCGGGCCCAGTTGACCCATTTTCTCAGCGACCAGGTGACCCCCATCCGGCTGGCCAGCCACGTGGCCGTCCTGGCAGTGGCCCTGGTGGTGCTCTTCGTCAGCCGCATGGAACTGCCCGAATGGCAGCTCTCCCTGAGCGACCTGCCCCAGAGGAGCGTCCTCTTCGCCAACGTAATGGGCCAGCCCAACACGGCCGCGGAGCTGACAGATCCCCTGAGCGCGGAGGAGGTGGCCGAGGCGTTCCGTCGGGCCGTGGTCCTCTCCGGCGCCCCGGACACGGCATCCGAGCCCATGGCTGCTGCGGTCCCGGTCCAGGAGACCCAGCCGGTGGGGAACGGGCCGGTCTCCACCGGACGCACCTCCATCGAGGTCTACACGGTCCAGTCCGGGGACACGGTGTTGGGCATCGCGCGGAAGTTCGGCCTGAAACCGGACACCATCCTCTGGGCCAACCCGGCCCTGGAGCGCAACCCGGATCTGCTGCGGATCGGCGATCGCCTGATCATCCTGCCGGTGGACGGCGTGCTCCACGTGGTCCAGCCGGGCGACACCCTGTCCAGCATCGCGGCCAAGTACAAGGTCACCCCCCAGGAGATCGCGGAGTACCCGCTGAACGGGCTGGAGAGCATCGACACCCCCCTCACCGTGGGCAAGCAGTTGGTGGTGCCCCGGGGCCAGAAACCCTACGTGCCCCAGCAGGTCCTGGCCTACGACGGTCCGGTGCCGGAGGGCGCCACCGAGGGCTCCGGTATCTTCGAATGGCCCACCAGCGGCTTCATCACCCAGCCCTTCTGGAACGGCCATCGAGCCATCGACATCGCGGCCCGAGAGGCGACCCCGGTGTTGGCCTCGGACGGCGGCTACGTGGTCCTGGCCCGCTCAGGGGGATGGAACTGGGGCTACGGCAACGTGGTCATGATCGACCACCAGAACGGCTACGTCACCGTGTACGCCCACATGAAGGGCATCTACGTGCGCCAGGGCGAACAGGTGGCCAAGGGCCAGCAGATCGGCATCGTGGGCAGCACGGGGAACTCCACCGGCCCCCACCTCCACTTCGAGATCCGCTACCGGAAGGTCAACCGCAACCCCCTGTCCTACCTTCCGTAGCTCGGTCCAAAAACCTCTGGAAAAGAGAGAGGCGGTGGGACCTATATCCCCCGCCTCTCCTGCGTTGTGGGCCCACTCCCCTGCGCGGCCCTGGGCCGGGCTGGAGCGGGCCCCTCCTCCTTGCCGGCCTCACGCCTGCTTGATGATGCCCCCTTCGGTCAGCCGACGGGGATCCAGAATGGCGTCCAGCTCCTCCGGCGAGAGGTCCGTCATCTCCGCGGCCACCTCCTTCACCGAGCGCCCCTCCGCGTAGGCCCGTTTGGCGATCTGGGCCCCCAGCTCGTAGCCAATGACCGGGTTCAACGCGGTGACCAGGATGGGGTTGCGGTCCACCAGGCCGGCGATCCGGCCTTCGTTCACCGTGAAGCCGGCCACGGCCTTGTCGGCCAGCACCCGACTGGCCCGGGCCAGGATGTGAATGCTCTGGAGCAGGTTGTGGGCGATCACGGGCAACATGACGTTGAGCTGGAAGTTCCCGGCCTGGTCGCCCACGGTGATGGCCACATCGTTGCCGAAGACCTGGGCACAGACCATGGCCACGGCCTCGGGGACCACCGGGTTGATCTTGCCGGGCATGATGCTGCTTCCCGGCTGGAGGGCCGGAAGCTGGATCTCCCCAATGCCCGCGATGGGCCCGCTGTTCATCCAGCGGAGATCGTTGGCGATCTTCATCAACGCGGCCGCCACCACCTTCAACTGCCCGCTCAGCTCTGTGGCCGTGTTCTGGCAGCTCAGGCTCTCGAAGAAGTTCGGGCTCTTCCGGAAGGGCAGCCCGGTACGGCGGGCCATCTCCTGGGCGAAGCGCTCCCCGAACTGGGGGGGCGCGTTGATCCCCGTCCCCACCGCGGTGCCTCCCTGGGCCAGCCGGGCCAGTCGGGGCAAGGTGCTCTCGACGCGCTGGATGCCGTGCTCGATCTGGCTGGCCCAGCCCCCGATCTCCTGGCCCATGCGCACGGGCATGGCGTCCATCAGGTGGGTGCGCCCTGTCTTCACCACGGAGTCCAGGTCCTGGGCCCTGTCCCGCAACACCCGGTGGAGGTGGCCCAGGGCCGGCAGCAGCTCCTCGTGGACGCTCAGGTACGCGCTCACGTGGATGGCCGTGGGGATCACATCGTTGCTGCTCTGGGACATGTTCACGTGGTCGTTGGGATGGACCCGACGGCCCAGCTTCCGGCTGGCCAGGTTCGCGATCACCTCATTGGCGTTCATGTTCGTGCTGGTGCCGGAGCCGGTCTGGAAGATGTCGATGGGAAAGTGCTCGTCCCATTTCCCGGCCTCCACCTCGGCGGCCGCCTCCTGGATGGCCGCGGCCATCTCGGCCTCCAACAGGCCCAGCTCCTGGTTCACCGCCGCGGCCACGCCCTTGATCAGGCCCAGGGCCCGGATGAAGACCCGGGGGAACCGCAGGCCGCTGATGGGGAAGTTCTCCACCGCGCGCTGGGTCTGGGCCCCCCAAAGGGCATCCACCGGCACGCGCACCTCGCCCAGGCTGTCCCGCTCGATGCGATATTCCTGTGCGCTCATGGAGCCTCTCTCCTCTGCACCGTGGAAATGGAAGGATGGCGGATCGATCCCGGGCCTGGGCCAGGCACAGGCCGACCCCGGCCCAGCTCCATTCTAACACCTGGGCCCCCTGCCCGCACAGGACAGACGGCCAGGTTTCCCCCAGCGCCGGGGAGGGGCGCCGGTGGTTTCGCATGGGCCCAGAAGCAACCTGCGGTGGCAGGAACCGGGGCCCCTGTTCACCGCTCGCCGCGCATGTAGGGAACGCCCAGGGCAGCCGGCGCCCCCAGCCGACGGCTGATGTTCTCGTAGACCGTGATGAGGGTGAGGACCAGGATGGTGAGGAGGTAGGGCATCATCCCCAGCACGGCCGCGGGGATCACCGTGGCCCCCGCGGCCTGGAGACGGAACTGGATCGCGTTGACGCCCCCGAAGAGGAGCGCGCCCAACCATGCCCGCCAGGGATCCCACATGGCGAAGATCACCAGCGCGATGGCGATCCAGCCCCGGCCACCGGTCAGGTTCTCGGTCCATCCCGGGGTATAGGCCAGGCTCAGGTGGGCCCCCCCCAGGCCCATGAGCATCCCCCCCACGACGGTGGCCGTGTAGCGGATCCGGGCCACGGAGATCCCCATCGCGTCCGCGGTGGCCGGATCCTCGCCCACCGCCCGGAGATGGAGCCCCGGCCGGGTGCGGTACAGGATGTAGGCGGCCACCGGCACCATGAGATACATCAGGTAGACCAACACATCCTGGTTGAAGAGGGCTGGCCCCACCAGGGGGATCTCGCTCAGGACGGGCAAGGGGATCCGGGAGAACTTGGGGCCCACCAGGCCCACCAGGGGAGAGCCCTCGGGCCCCAGCCGTTGCCCCAGGAAGCTGCTCAGGCCCACGCCGAACAGGGTCAAGGCCAGGCCGCTCACCACCTGGTCCGCGCGGAGGGTGACGGAGAGGAAGGCGTGGATGGAGGCCAGAGCCCCTCCCACGGCCATGGCCGTGAGCACCGCCCACAGCAGGCTCTCGGTGTGGAAGGCCACTGCGAACGCAGTCACCGCCCCCATGATCATGATGCCTTCCAGCCCCAGGTTGAGCACGCCGGAGCGCTCGGTGAAGATCTCCCCCACAGAGGCGTAGACCAGGGAGGTGCCCGCCTGGATGGTCACGGCCAGGATGGAGACAAACAGTGCGGTGGACATGGCTCGTGCTTTTCCGACGGTCAATTGGCGGGCTCGGGCGTCTTCGCGGCCTGCACCGGCCGGAGATGGGCCGGAGGCTGGGGTCGGATCACCCGCAGCCGGTAGCGGGTGAAGACGTCCGCGCCCAGGACGAAGAAGAGGATGGAGCCCTGGAGGACACCGGCCACGGCCGCGGGAAGCCCCATGGTGATCTGGAGCTGGTCTCCACCGGTGCTCAGGCCGGCCAGCAACAGGCTCACCAGCAGGATCCCCCAGGGGTTGAGCTTGGCCAGCCAGGCCACGATGATCGCGGTGAAGCCATCGCCCACCGCGATGCCGTTCTGGAGCCGGTGGGCCACACCGGCCACCTGGCTGAAGCCGGCCAGACCGGCCACCCCCCCGCTGATGCACATCACCAGGAGGATGTTCCGGGCGATGTCCATGCCCGCGTAGCGGGCGGCCACGGGATTGGCGCCGATGACCCGGATCTCCAGGCCCCACTTGGTGTAGCGCAACACCACCCAGATGAAGATCGCGGCCACCACGGCCAGGACAAGGCCGTAGTGGACCCGTCCCAGGTCCCAGGGAAGGCGGGGCAGCCAGGCCGCCTCCGGGAACTGGGCCGTCCCCGGAAAGCCGAAGCCCTTGGGATCCTTCCATGGGCCTGTGTACAGGAACTGCATCCAGAGCAGGGCCACGTAGTTGAGCATCAGGGTGGTGATGATCTCGTTGACGCCCAGCAGGGCCTTCAGGGCCCCTGGGATCAGGCCCCACAGGGCGCCCATGGCGAACGCGGCCACCGCCATGGTGGGCAGGAAGGCCCAGTCGGGAAGGCCGCCCAGCCGCTGGGGCAGGAAGAGGGCCACCCAGGTGGCCGCGATGGCGCCCCAGATGAGCTGCCCCTCCGCGCCGATGTTCCAGAAGAGCATCCGGAAGGCGATCCCCACCGAGAGCCCTGTCAACATGAGCGGGATGGCCTTGACCAGGGTCTCGCTGAAGGTGTACCGCTCGCCAAAGGCCCCCTTGGCCATGGCCACATAGGTCTCCAGGGGATTGGCCCCGAAGATCCACAGGAGAACGCCCGAGAAGAGCAGGGCCAGGACAATGGAGACCACCGGAACCAACAGTTCAGCCGTGCGCGATCGCTCCAGGCGGCGTTCCAGGATCAGACGCATGGTGCTCCTCACTCCCGTTCATCCACAGGCAACGCGACGAAGACCGTGGTCCCCTTGCCCACCTCGCTCCGGATCCAGATCTCTCCCTGGTGGGCCTCCACGATGGCATGCACCAGGTACAGCCCCAGCCCCACCCCAGAGGTCCGGCGCCGAAGCCCCGTGTCCCCCCGGTAGAACCGGTCGAAGATGTGGGGCAGCTCGCTCTCTGGGATGCCGATGCCCTGGTCGGCCACGTAGATCACCGCCCGTTGCCGGCCCGGCCGCCTGGGGTCCTCCTCCACCCATCCGCCGATCCGGATGGTCCCGCCCTCGGGGGAGTACTTGATCGCGTTGGAGAGCAGGTTGGTGAAGACCTGGCGCAGCCGTTCCTCGTCGCCCACGATCACCGGCAGATCCGGGGGCAGATCCAGCTCGATACAGTGGCGCTCCGTCTGGGTCCGGTAGGCCGCGACGATCCGTTCCAGGAGACGGGCCAGATCCACCTCGGCCAGGTCCAGCTTCAGGCCCCCGGCCTGGATCCGGCTGACATCCAACAGGGTGTCGATGAGGGTCTCCAGGCGGTCGGCCTCCTCCTCGATGACCTGAAGGCCCTGCCGCGCGGTCTCCGGGTCCCACTCCGCGTCGGGCCGAGCCAAGGTCTGGGCATAGCCCTTGATGATGGCCACCGGCGTCTTCAGCTCGTGGCTGATGATGGAGACAAAGGTGGACTTGATCTCCTCCTCCTCGCGGAAGGGGGTGATGTCCACCACATTGCCGATGATGTTGGCCAGCCTGCCCCGCTCGTCGAACAGAGGCGTGTAGGTCACCGCGACGGAGATGTGGCTGCCGTCCGGCCGAGGGATGTCGCCCTCGCAGCGCAGGGGGCTCTCCAGCAGACGGGGGAGGAGGTCCGGCTCGTCGCAGAGGTTGTCCCCGGCCACGTTCTGGAGACGCAGCACCTGGTCACAGGGCCTGCCCACCACCTCCTCCTTGGACAGGCCCAACATGGCCGCCAGGGCCTGGTTGATCACCTCCACCCGACGTCCAGGCGTCAGGATGAGAAAGCCGTTGATGCTGTTGTCGATGATGGCGGCCAACCGGCCCCGCTCGCGGGCAAGCTGCTGGTACAGCCGGGCGTTGCGGACCGCGATGGCCGCCTGGTCCGCGAACCCCTGGAGGAACTCCCAGTCCAGATGGGTGAAGGCCGAGCCCGTTCGAAACAGGTAGATGATGCCCAGCAGCTCCTCCTCGAAGACCAGGGGCAGGCCGATGACCTGGCCCAGGGGGCGGCCCAGGTGGGCCTCCACCTCCCGGACCCGCTCCTCCAGCTCGTAACGATAGCGGTCCAGGAGGGCCTCGTTGTCCTGGAGTTCGGCCCGGCTGCCCGGGACCGGCCAGAACTCCAACAGGGGACGAAAGGTGGGCAGGAGCTGGCGGGAGAACCCGTAGTAGGCACGGATCCGGAGCCGACCGCCCTCCAGGCGGGTTCCGGACTCGTCGAACTCCACGGGCTCGTCCTCCTCGTACAACACGATGAGCCCCGCGGGCGCGGCCACCAGCTCCGCAGCACTGGCCAGGATCAGGCGGAGCAGGCTGGGCAGGTCCAGGCGAGAGTTCATCGCCCGGGTGATGCGAAGCAGATACTCCCGCTGCCGCAACTGATAGGCGGCCATCAAGCTGGGGGCGTCCATGGGGGAAAGATAGCAGAGGGGCGGGCAAAAGTCAACGGAGGCAGGCGGATCGCGGCAGGAGACCGGGCCCGATGGGACGGACATCGGGCCCGGCCGGGAGGTTCAGCAGGAGGCCTGGAGGCTGGCCCCGGTGAAGGCGTGGGGAAGCAGCTCGGCCACCGTGGTGGCGCGGAAACGGCCCTGGGCATCGGCGATGTAGACGGCCATCTCGGGCCCCAGCTCGGCCATCACCTGGCGGCAGATCCCGCAGGGAGCGCCACCGTCCTGGGTGACCACCGCGAGCGCGACGAGCTCCCGTTTGCCCCGGGCCAGGGCCCCGGTCAGGGCCACCCGCTCGGCGCAGATGGTCGCGGGATAGGACGCGTTCTCCACGTTGCAGCCCGGGATCACCGTGCCGTCCGCGGCGAGGACCGCAGCGCCGACCCGATAGCGGCTGTAGGGGGCATAGGCCTGCTCCCGGGCTCGCAGGGCCCAGGCCACCAGTTCCTGGGGTTCCATGGGCACGCTCCACCTCGAGGGATGTGGGACGATGGCTGCAGATGTCCACCGCTCGGCGGCGGCTCGGGCTCAGGCCGTGTTGCCCAACAGGTCCGAAGGACGCCGCCGCTGCGCGGGAGCCTCCTCGTCCCCGGTCTCCAGGGCCTGAGCCGTCTCCAGGGCCGTGGTCAGGGGCTCCACCCGGACCTGGTCGATCCGTCGGGAGTCCACCGAGAGGACCGTGAAACGCCAGCCCTGGAACTCCACGCTCTCCCCGGGCTCGGGGATGCGGCCGAACTGAGTGTACAGAAAGCCGCCCAGGGTGTCCACCTCCTCCAGATAGGGGCCGAAGTCCACCTGGATGAGCTCCGCCAGCTCGTCCAGATCCAGGCGGCCGCTGCAGATGTAGGTCCTGCCGGGGAGAACCTGGACGTCAGGGGTCTCCACATCGTACTCGTCTCGGATCTCCCCCACGATCTCCTCCAGGAGATCCTCGATGGTGACGATCCCCGCGGTCCCTCCGTACTCGTCCACCACCACGGCCATGTGGATGCGACGGGCCTGCATCTCCCGGAACAGCTCGTCCAGGCGCTTGCTCTCGGGCACGAAGTAGGCGGGGCGTACGAGCGGCCGGACAGGGGTGTCCAGCTCCCCCGCCCGGAGATGCCCCAACAGGTCCTTGGCGTAGAGAAGGCCGATGACGTGGTCGATGTCGCCCTCGTACACCGGGATACGGCTGTAGCCGTACTTCTGGACCAGGGCCAGGGCCTCGTCCAGGGTGGCCTCCGCGGGAAGGGCCACCACGTCCAGCCGCGGCACCATTACCTCCCGGACATGGGTCTCCCCCATCTCCACGATCCCCGCGATCATGTCCTTCTCCGCGTCCTCGAGGAGGCTCTCCTCCTCCCGGACCCGCAGGAGAAGCCGCAGGCCGTCCTCGCTGAGGAAGACGCTCTCGCTGGGCGTCTCCTCCCGGGCCTGCCCCAGGATCCGCCGGGCCAGGGCCTGGACCGCGGCGGCCAGAGGGGTCAGGGCCGCGACCAGGCAGGCCACTGCCGCCGCGACCCGCAGGGCCATGCCCTCCGGATCCCGCAGCGCGTAGGCCCGGACCCCGATCTGGACGCTCACCAGCGTCCACCAGACAGCCCCGGTGACCAGGAGCCCCGTGGTGAAAGGCCACCCCTGAGCGGCCCCCAGCCCCATGACCGAGGCACCGGCCACCACATAGGCGGCTGTCTTCAGGAGCATCAGGGTGGAGAGGAAACGGCTCGGTTCCTGGAGGAGGGACTCCAGCCGCTCGGCCTGGGCAAAGCCCTGGTCCCGAAGCTGACGAAGACGGCGTCGAGAGGAGGCGGCCAGGGCCACTTCGGCCGCGGCCACCAGGGGGATCGCGGCCCCGCTCAGGACGAGGCCGACGCTGGCTGAGAGCGATTCCATGTCCACGAGGTCCACCTCACTGTGGGTCCGTCCCGTCGGGCCCGCCGGCCTGGGCAGCCGGGGAGGGCTCCTCGGCCTCCTCCACCAGGGGAGATCGTCCGTGGGGCCGGGCCGGCACCCCGTACACCAGGGTCTCTGGAGGCACATCTCGGGTCACCACCGAGCCCGCGCCCGTGTGGGCCCTGCGCCCCAGATGTACCGGCGCGACCAGCAGGGTGCCGCTGCCCAGAAAGACCTCCTCCTCCAGCACGGTGCGGTGTTTGTGAGCCCCGTCGTAGTTGCAGGTGATGGTCCCCGCGCCGATGTTCACGTTCGGCCCCACGGTGGCATCGCCGACATAGCTGAAGTGGCCCATCTTCACGCCCGGTCCCAGGTAGCTGTTCTTCACCTCGCCGAAGTTGCCCATGTGCACCCCTTCGCCCAGGTGGGCGCCGGGGCGCAGGTGGCTGAAGGGGCCGATCTCGCTCCCGGCGTCCATCCGGGCCGCCTCCAGCACGGAGTAGGTCACCCGACAGCGGTCCGCGACCACGGTGTCCACCAGCCGGCTGTGGGGGCCGATGACGCAGTCCGCGCCGATGTGGGTCGCGCCCTCCAGGTGGCAGCCGGGCAGGATGACCGTGTCCTGGCCGATGGTCACCGTGTCGTCGATGTAGGTGCTCTCCGGGTCCACCAGGGTGACGCCGGCCAGCATGTGGCGCTCGTTGATGCGACGGCGCAGGATCCGGGCCGCCTGGGCCAGATGCAGCCGGTTGTTGACGCCGTGGACCTCCTCCGGGTCGGCCGACATGGCCAGGATGGCTCGCCCCTGGTCTGCCGCCATGCCCACCAGGTCGGTCAGGTAGTACTCGCCCTGGACGCTGGGCCGGAGGCGGGACAGGTTCTCCCACAGCCACTCCGCGTCGAAACAGTAGATGCCGGCGTTCAGCTCCCGAAGGGCGAGCTGCTCGGGCGTGCAGTCCGCCTCTTCCACCACGGCCCGCACCTGCCCCTGGGAATCCCGGACCACCCGGCCAAAGCCCTGGGGATCCGGCCGTTCGACGGTCAACATGGCCAGGGCAGGCCGCTGCTCCCGATGGGCCTCGAACAGGCTCCGCAGCGCCTGCAAGGTGGTCCTCTGGAGCAGGGGCATGTCCGCGTAGAGGACGATGACCTGGGCCACCTGGCCCTCCAGCACGGCCTGGGCCTGCATCACCGCGTGGCCCGTGCCCAGCATCTCGGGTTGGACCACGTACTCCACCTGGTCGCCCAGGGCAGCCCGGACCGCCCGCGCGCCGTGGCCCACCACCAGGACCGGCGGCCGATCCGAGACCGCGCGGGCCGTGTCCACAGCCCACGCCACCATGGGGCGGCCTGCCAGCCGGTGCAACACCTTGGGGAGCTTGGAACGCATGCGTGTGCCGTAGCCCGCGGCCAGGACCACGGTGGCCGTCCGACGGGCTGAGGAGGAACTGGGATCCGCGGAGGTGCGCTCGGCCATGGAAAGCCTCAACACAGAAAAACCAGGCCCGTCTGGGGCAGGGCCCCGGCAGATGGCCTGGCTGCGCGTCGAACAACTCGGTTGGAATTGGAAGGAGGTTCACACAGAGAATGCCGGCCCGCTTCCTGTGCCGGCCTCATACTAGGTGGGCGGTCGTCCATGGAGGAGATCTGTGCAGTGAACCCGTACCTCGGATATCCAGATAGATGAAAGGGATCCACGGAATGGATCGGAGGATAACCAGTAATTCACGATTTTAGCCGAACGGAGGGGCGGGCATCATCCTCAGATCACGGTCTGGAATCCGTCCAGAGCATGTCCACGCCCTCGTTCCGTAAGCCGCTGTCGTGTGTGGGGGTGGTGTTCAGGGGGTGTGGGGATATGGGCAAGCCCACTTTCAAGGGGGTTGGCAGCGGTC
>Ga0256839_1000749_pt1 | contig 41517 bp, 36 predicted proteins | sample 354166metaG_FD_185968 | JGI IMG/M metagenome (GOLD analysis project Ga0256839, IMG submission 185968) | Hydrothermal vent microbial communities from Mid Atlantic Ridge, Atlantic Ocean - 354-166 | ecosystem: Environmental > Aquatic > Marine > Hydrothermal vents | place: Atlantic Ocean: Mid...
GGCGGCCACGGCGACACGATGGTTCCGCTCACCCGCTATTCGGCGGTCGGCGGCATCCCGTTGCCCGATCTTGTCGACATGGGCTGGACGACGCAGGAAAAACTGGATGCCATCGTCCAGCGCACCCGCGACGGTGGCGCCGAGATCGTCGGGCTGCTGAAAACCGGCTCGGCGTTTTACGCTCCGGCCACCGCGGCCATTGAAATGGCCACCGCCTACCTGAAGGACCAGAAGCGCCTGCTGCCCTGTGCCGCCTGGGTTGACGGGGCGCTTGGGCTCAAGGGCCTGTATGTCGGCGTTCCGACCGTGATCGGCGCCGGCGGCATCGAACGCGTGGTCGACATCAAGCTCAACAAGGACGAGCAGGCGATGTTCGACAAGTCGGTTGACGCCGTGAAGGGCCTTGTCGAGGCCTGCCGGGGGATCGACGAGACACTGGGTTAGGCCCGGCGCACCTTGCATTCTCTTTGACAGCATCCCACAAGCGGGATGCTGTTTCAGTTTTGCGAGGTCTGCATGCGTATTCCATCCCTGATCATCCTGGCCACCACGGCCGCCTGGACCACCACGGCCACCGCCGGATCATCCGAAATGATCGCCGAACTCGGGCTCGAGGCAACCCAGGCGCGCCTGGCCAGCCAGCCCGCCACCACGGCCAGCGACCAGTTGGCCCTTGGCGCCGTCCGTTTCCTGCGCGGCATTGAAAAAACGCTGCAGACCCGTTGGCAGCACAACGCCAGCATCGACGATTTCGGGCTGCCCGTCCTGCGGCTGCCGTTTTCACCCAATCCCGACCCGAAACCGTTCGAAGCCAGCCTGATCGCCGGCCTGTTCGAAGAACTGGACCGTGACATGCAGGCCAGCCGCGACGCGCTTTCCCTGGTCGGCGACGACATGGGCGCCGCACTCGAACTGGATTTGCGCGACATCTGGTTCGATGTGAACATGAACGGCAACCGCGACGAAGGCGAAGACCTCATGGTCATCGGGGCCAACATGCTTCTGCCCGGGCGCGGTCTTGCCAATGACGCCGGCTTGCCCGTGTCGCTTGCGGTCCGCTTCGACCGGGCCGACGTCGATTGGCTCGTCGCCTATACCCGGCTCCTGTCCGGGTTTTCGGAACTTGTCCTGGCTTTCGACCCGACCGAACCGATTGAAACCGTCCTGTCGGCGCATGAAAGAATGGCCGCGATCATGGGCGACACGCAGCCCGGCAATGCCATGAACTTCCAGTTCGGCAACTGGGTCGACATTTTCGCGATGGTCTACGGCTCGCTGAACAAGACGCCGGATGTCACGCACCTGGCCGCAGCGCGCGATCACTGGCTTGCCATGATCGATGCCAACCGCCGGTTCTGGACGCTGGTCGCCCTTGAAACCGACAATGACCGCGAATGGATCCCGAATGACAGCCAGGACGCCGCGCTCGGGTTCGAACTGCTGCCGGGCACCGGCGCAAGCTGGCTTTCGGTTCTTGAAGACGGTGAAAAGGTGCTGAACGGCGAACTTCTGGTCTCGTTCTGGCGAATTTCCCCGGCGGGCGGCGTCAACGTGAAACGGCTGTTCGATGACCCGCCGGCCGTCGATATTGTCGGCTGGGTCCAGGGCTGGGGGCTGGTGGACTACATGGAACGCGGCCCGACCATTTCAGCCGACAATCTGCGCCAGTTTGATGCTCTGGTCTCGGGCAATACCGGACTCATGGCTTTTCTGTTGAACTGATCGGGGCGCCAATCGCAAGTTCGGCATTATGTGATCACACTATTTGAAGGTGTGATCACAAATCGTCTTTTTCCGGGCCAGTTTGTCTTTCGGGCCATGAAAACCATTCCTTCATGCCTTTCGTGTGTGCAATGGGGGTTCCAGACGCACCAGCATGAAGGCGATTCCATGAATATCCATGAGTATCAGGCAAAGGCCCTGTTGCGCGACTACGGCGCACCGGTTCTGGACGGGCGCGTGGTTCTGCGCGCCGAGGAAGCCAAGACCGCAGCCGGCCAGCTTGACGGGCCGGTCTGGGTGGTCAAGGCCCAGATCCACGCAGGCGGGCGTGGCAAGGGCCACTTCAAAGAGGCCGACGCCGGCGAAAAGGGTGGCGTGCGCATTGCCCGTTCGGTCGAGGAAGCCGCCGAAGAAGCAGCCCGCATGCTGGGTCGCACGCTTGTCACCAAGCAGACCGGCCCGAAAGGCAAACAGGTCAACCGCGTCTACATCGAAGACGGCGCCAACATCGCGCGCGAATTCTACCTGGCCCTGCTGGTCGACCGGCAGACCAGCCGGGTGTCGTTTGTGTCCTCGACCGAGGGCGGCATGGACATCGAAGAGGTCGCCGCCGCAACCCCCGAGAAAATCCTGAGCTTCAGCGTCGATCCGGCCACGGGCTACCAGGGTTTCCACGGCCGTCGCATCGCCTTCGCGCTCGGCCTCGAGGGCCGGCAGGTCAAACAATGCGTGGCGCTGATGGGCAAACTCTACCGGCTCTTTGTCGAGAAAGACGTCGAGATGCTGGAAATCAACCCGCTGGTGCTGACCGCCGAGGGCGACCTGCTCTGCCTCGACGCCAAGATGGGCTTTGACGACAACGCCATTTACCGCCACCCCGACATCGCCGCCCTGCGCGACGAAAGCGAAGAAGACCCGAAGGAACTGGCCGCCTCGAAATTTGACCTGAACTACATCTCGCTCGATGGCGAAATCGGCTGCATGGTCAACGGCGCCGGGCTTGCGATGGCGACCATGGACATCATCAAGCTCTACGGCTCGTCGCCCGCCAACTTTCTTGACGTGGGCGGCGGCGCCACCAAGGAAAAAGTGACGGAGGCGTTCAAGATCATCACGTCGGACCCCAACGTCAAGGGCATCCTTGTCAACATCTTCGGCGGCATCATGCGCTGTGACGTGATCGCCGAGGGCGTCGTCGCGGCCGTCAAGGAGGTTGGCCTCAAGGTGCCGCTGGTCGTGCGCCTGGAAGGCACCAACGTCGAAAAGGGCAAGGAGATCATTCGCAACTCGGGCCTCAACGTCATCGCGGCCGACGATCTGGCAGACGCCGCCAAAAAGATTGTCCAGGCCGTAAAGGCCGGCAAATGACCGGCACCGGCCAGACACACAAAAGAGGGCGCGCATGTTTACACCGCTGAAACCGCTTGCCCTCGCCGCCCTCGCGCTGGTCCCGGCCGGCACCCGGGCGCAGGACATGTTCGCCAGCCCCGAGACCACGGCGATCTTTGCCGTGAACCTGTGCATGTTCCCGTCGACGCAAGACATTCCCGCGCAGTTGTCCGGGGCCAGGTCCAGGGTGGCCGCCACCGGCCTGCCGGTGCTGTCCCAGACTGACGAAGCCGGCATGTATGGCAACCCGGCCGGTGTTTTCGTGGTGGTGACCAGGACAATCGACAGCCTGACCTGCCTGGTGCAGATCAAGCCCCCGCGCGGCGATTTCACGGCCTACAAGATCGTCGAAGCCGGGTTTGATGCGCAGTTCCGCGGCGGCTTCCCGGGCTACAAGGACAGCATTGATGATGATCCCTCACCCCATGTCGAAGGCCATGACTGGATCGTGCGCACGCCCGAAAATGACTCTGTCATCATCACGATCGACTGGGGGACAGAAGACGGGATCACCATCGCCGGAGTCCGAAAGAAAGAATATGACTAGCCCCAACCGGGCGACCCCGCCAAACAAATACGCAGGAGCCTGACATGGCCATTCTCATTGACGAAAATACCAAGGTGATCTGCCAGGGCTTCACCGGCAGCCAGGGCACGTTCCATTCGGAACAGGCCATCGAATACGGCACCAGGATGGTTGGCGGCGTGACGCCGGGCAAGGGCGGGCAGGAGCACTTGGGCCTGCCGGTCTTCAATTCGGTCCACGAGGCCGTCGCGAAGACACGGGCCGACGCCTCGGTGATCTATGTGCCGCCGCCCTTTGCCGCCGACAGCATACTGGAAGCGATCGACGCCGAGGTGCCGCTGGTCGTGGCCATCACCGAAGGGATTCCGGTGCTTGACATGATGCGCGTCAAACGTGCGCTGGAAGGGTCGAAGACCACGCTCATCGGCCCGAACTGCCCCGGCGTGATCACACCCGACGCCTGCAAGATCGGCATCATGCCGGGCCATATCCACAAGCGCGGCAGCGTCGGCGTGGTCAGCCGCTCGGGCACGCTGACCTACGAGGCGGTGAAACAGACCACCGATGTCGGACTGGGCCAGTCGACCTGCGTCGGCATCGGCGGCGACCCGATCAAGGGGACCGAGTTCATCGACGTGCTGGAATGGTTCCTTGGAGACGACGAAACCGAGAGCATCATCATGATCGGAGAAATCGGCGGCACCGCCGAGGAAGAGGCGGCGCAGTTTCTGATTGATGAGGCGAAGAAGGGCCGCAAGAAGCCGGTCGCGGGCTTCATTGCCGGTCTGACGGCCCCGCCGGGGCGGCGCATGGGCCATGCCGGTGCCATCGTCGCCGGCGGCAAGGGCGATGCCAAAAGCAAGATCGAGGCGATGAAATCCGCCGGCATCGTGGTTGCCGAAAGCCCGGCAGCACTGGGGCAGGCGGTGCTAGAGGCGATCGGATAGCGGAGGCGCAGGGTGCCCATCTTTCGACATGACCGCGCGTTGCACTATTTCGCGCATGTGCCCAAGGCAGGGGGCCGGTCCGTCGAGGACTACCTGCGCCGCCGCTTTGGCAGGCTTTCGATGATCGATGACGGCCACCACGACCGCAACCGCCGCAGCAACTGGCTGCGCACCACCCCGCAGCACGCAGCGGTGGCCGACATCGAAGTGCTGTTTCCCACGGAATGGTTCGCCTCGATATTTGCCGTCGTGCGCCACCCGATCGCCCGGCTGGTGTCCGCCTTCAACTTCCAATCCACGGTCTGGCGCCAGATTCCGGTCGGAATGAGCTTTGCCGAATGGTTCGACGAATACCGCGCGCTGTCGCGGGTCTACCCCTATTACTACGACAACCATCTGCGCCCGCAGGTCGATTTCGTCCCCGAAGGGGCGCGAATATTCCGCCTCGAAGACGGCATGGACGGGCTGACAGAATGGCTTGACGAGGTGACGGGTTCGACGGCACCCGACGTGAAGATCCCCCATGTCAACGCCTCGCGCCCGGTGCAAAGCGCCTATTATGAAACCGAACAACTGCCGCGGGATGCGCTCGGTGCCATAGCCGAATTCTACGCCGCGGATTTCGAACGCTTCGGCTACGCCCCCGATCCCGGGCGCGCATTCACCCTTTACATGCCCACCGGCCGTTACCCCACCGCCGAGGAACGTCGCCGCCTGCGCGGCCGCTCGCTCTGGGGCCGGCGGTTGTGGCGCCAGCTGGTGCAGCGCACCGGCCGACCGGTATTCATGTTCTGATGGCGGGAAAGATGATGACAAATGAGACTCACCGGGCCAGCTTCGCACCGGAAGCACCCGACGCAGCCAGCACCCGGAGGTGACACGATGACCGAACACTCCTCGAATAACCAGTTTCGCGCATCATCCTTCCTGCAAGGACAGAATGCCGCGTATATCGAGCAGCTCTACGCCCGTTACGCGAGCGACCCGTCGGCGGTGGACGAAAGCTGGCGCGCATATTTCCGCGAGCTTGGCGACAACCCGGTCGACGCCAGACGCGAGGCCGCCGGCGCTTCCTGGGCCCGCACCGACTGGCCCCCTGCCCCGGCCGATGACCTCACGGCCGCGCTCGATGGTCAATGGCCGCCCGAGCCGCACAAGGAGACCGAAGCGGCCGAACGGAAAATTCGCGCCAAGGCCGCCGAGCAAGGGGTCGAGCTGAACGACGAAGCGGTGCGTCGCGCGGTTCTCGACAGCATCCGCGCCCTGATGCTGATCCGGGCCTACCGTATCCGGGGCCATCTGGCCGCCGATCTCGATCCACTGGGCATGCGCAAGGCCAGCGACCACCCCGAGCTTGACCCGGCGAACTACGGCTTCACCGAGGCCGACATGGACCGGCCGATCTTCATCGACAACGTGCTGGGGCTGGAAATTGCCACCATGCGTCAGATCGTCGAGATCGTGAAACGCACCTATTGTGGCACCTTCGCGCTGCAGTACATGCATATTTCGGACCCCGAGCAGTCGGCCTGGCTGAAAGAACGGATCGAGGGCTACGGCAAGGAAATCCAGTTTACCCGCGAGGGCCGCAAGGCCATCCTGAAGAAACTGGTGGAAGCCGAGGGGTTCGAAAAATTCCTGCATGTCAAGTATATGGGCACCAAGCGGTTCGGCCTTGACGGTGCCGAAAGCCTGATCCCGGCGATGGAGCAGATCATCAAGCGCGGTGGCGCGCTGGGGGTGAAGGACATCATCATCGGCATGCCGCACCGCGGCCGGCTTTCGGTGCTGGCCAATGTGATGGGCAAGCCGTATCGCGCCATTTTCAATGAATTTCAGGGCGGCAGCTTCAAACCCGAAGACGTTGATGGCTCGGGCGATGTGAAATACCATCTTGGCGCGTCGTCCGATCGCGAGTTTGACGGCAACAAGGTGCACCTGTCGCTGACGGCCAATCCCAGCCACCTCGAAGCAGTCAACCCGGTCGTTCTGGGCAAGGCGCGCGCCAAGCAGGAACAGCAGAACGACACCGACCGCCATCACGTGCTGCCCCTGTTGCTGCATGGCGATGCGGCCTTTGCCGGGCAGGGCGTGGTTGCCGAATGCTTCGGCCTGTCGGGCCTGTCGGGCCACCGCACCGGCGGCACGATGCATATCGTCGTGAACAACCAGATCGGTTTCACCACGGCGCCGCATTTTTCACGCTCGTCGCCCTACCCCACCGACATTGCGCTGATGGTCGAAGCGCCCATCTTCCATGTCAATGGCGACGATCCCGAGGCCGTGGTGCATGCCGCCAAGGTCGCCACCGAGTTTCGCCAGAAGTTCCACAAGGACGTGGTGATCGACATTTTCTGCTACCGCCGCTTCGGCCACAACGAGGGCGACGAGCCGATGTTCACCAATCCGCTGATGTACAAGCGGATCAAGAAACACAAGACAACCCTGCAGATCTACACCGAGCGCCTGGTCAAGGACGGCCTGATCCCGGAAGGCGAGATCGAGGACATGAAGGCCGCGTTTCAGGCCTTCCTGAACGAGGAATTCGAGGCCGGGAAGGACTACAAGCCCAACAAGGCCGACTGGCTTGACGGGCGCTGGTCGCATCTCGACAAACATGGCGAGGAATACCAACGCGGCCAGACCGCCGTCCCGGCCGAAACGCTCGAGGAAATCGGTCGCGCGCTCACAACCCTGCCCGACGGCTTTCCCGTCCACAAGACAGTGGCCCGGATGCTCGCGACCAAGGCCCGCATGTTCGAAACCGGCCAAGGTTTTGACTGGGCCACCGCCGAGGCCATCGCCTTCGGGTCGCTCTTGCTGGAAAATTACCCGGTTCGCCTTTCCGGCCAGGACAGCACCCGCGGCACTTTCAGTCACCGCCACTCGGCGATCATCAACCAGGACACCGAGGAACGCTATTACCCGCTCAATCACATCCGCGACGGCCAGGCCCGCTATGAGGTGATCGACTCGATGCTCTCGGAATATGCCGTTCTCGGCTTCGAATATGGCTACAGCCTTGCCGAGCCCAATGCGCTGGTCCTCTGGGAAGCCCAGTTCGGTGATTTCGCCAACGGCGCCCAGATCATGTTCGATCAGTTCATCAGTTCGGGCGAACGCAAGTGGCTGCGCATGTCGGGCCTGGTGTGCCTGCTGCCGCACGGCTATGAGGGACAGGGGCCGGAACACTCGTCGGCCCGCCTCGAACGGTTTCTCATGATGAGCGCCGAGGACAACTGGATCGTCGCCAACTGCACCACCCCGGCCAACTATTTTCACATCCTGCGCCGGCAGATGCACCGCAGCTATCGCAAGCCGCTGATCATGATGACCCCGAAATCGCTGCTGCGCCACAAGATGGCGGTGTCGGCGGCCGAAGACTTCGTGACCGGCTCCAGCTTTCACCGGGTGCTCTGGGATGATGCGCAAAAGGGCAATTCCGACACCGCCCTGGTGGCGGACGACAAGATCAGGCGCGTCGTCATGTGTTCGGGCAAGGTCTACTATGACCTGCTGGCCGAACGCGACAAGCGTGAACTGGATGACGTCTACATCCTGCGTGTCGAACAGTTCTATCCATTCCCGGCGCTGTCCATGGTGAAAGAACTCGACCGCTTCAAGCAGGCCGAAATGGTCTGGTGCCAGGAAGAACCCAAGAACCAGGGCGCCTGGGCCTTCATGGAGCCCAACATCGAATGGGTTCTCAGCCGGATCGAGGCCACGCACACCCGCCCGGTATATGCCGGACGCCCCGCCGCAGCTTCGCCCGCCACCGGGCTGGGGTCGCAGCACAAAGCCCAACAAGAAGCGCTGGTCGACGCCGCGCTGACCATTGAAGGATAAGCCGCCATGCCAACTGAAGTCCGCGTGCCCACCCTGGGCGAAAGCGTTACCGAGGCCACCGTCGCCACCTGGTTCAAAAAACCGGGCGACGCAGTGGCCGTGGATGAAATGCTGTGTGAGCTGGAAACAGACAAGGTCACCGTCGAGGTGCCGTCACCGGTGGCCGGCAAGCTCAGCGAAATCGTGGCGCCCGAAGGCGAAACCGTCGGCGTCGACGCGCTGCTGGCCGTGATCGAAGAGGGCGAAGGCGCAGCGGCGGCCCCGGCGGCAGAAAAGCCGGCGCAGGCCCCCGTGCCCGACCAGCGGGAACCGGCGGCCCGCGATATCGAACATGCCCCGGCTGCGAAAAAGGCGATGGCCGAAGCGGGCCTCACACCCGATCAGGTGCAGGGCACGGGCAAGGATGGCCGCATCATGAAGGAAGACGTGGCCCGCGCGACGCAAGGCCCCTCTCACAGCCCGGCCCCGGCCCCGGCCGCCGCGCCGGCTGCCGGCGTGGCTGCTCCGGTGGCTGCAGACGATGCCGGGCGCGAAGAGCGGGTCAAGATGACCCGCCTGCGCCAGACAATCGCCCGCCGCCTGAAAGAAGCTCAGAACACCGCCGCGATCCTGACCACCTACAACGAAGTCGACATGTCGGCGATCATGGACCTGCGCAACACCTACAAGGAACAGTTTCTCAAGAAGCACGGCGTCAAGCTCGGCTTCATGTCCTTTTTCACCAAGGCCTGCGTGCATGCGCTTCAGGAAGTGCCCGAGGTCAATGCCGAAATTGACGGCAATGATGTGGTCTACAAGAAATACGTCCATATGGGCATTGCGGTCGGCACCCCCAACGGGCTGGTTGTGCCGGTCATCCGCAACGCCGATGCCATGTCATTTGCCGAAATCGAAAAGGCGATCAATGAAAAGGGCCGGCGCGCCCGGGACGGCAAGCTGTCGATGGAAGAGATGATGGGCGGCACCTTCACCATTTCCAACGGCGGGGTCTACGGCTCGCTGATGTCGTCGCCCATCCTGAACCCGCCGCAGTCGGGCATTCTGGGCATGCACAAGATCCAGGACCGCCCGGTCGCCGTGAACGGCGAAGTGGTGATCCGCCCGATGATGTATCTTGCGCTCAGCTACGACCACCGTATCGTTGACGGCAAGGGCGCCGTGACCTTCCTTGTGCGCGTCAAGGAGGCGCTGGAAGACCCCCGGCGCCTGCTGATGGACCTTTGAACACGCCAGAAAGGATACGCCATGTTTTTCGATGAGCTTTCTCTTCTTGCCCTCTATGGCCTTGTCGTGGCCTTCACGATCCTGCTGCAGACCACCGGCGTCGTGGGCCAGTTGGGCATGGGATACCTGTTGTCGGCGCGCGATGAGCCGCGCACTCTCACCGGCATCACCGCGCGCCTTGAACGGGCGCTGTCAAACTCGATCGTGGCCATGGCCCTGTTCGCCCCGGCGGTGCTGATCCTTGCCGCGGGTGACAAGTTCACGCCGTCCACCCTGCAAGCGGCCCAAGTGTTCGTGGTTGCCCGGCTGATCTACATCCCGGCCTACGCTTTCGCCATCACCGGGTTGCGCACCCTGGCCTGGCTGGTCGGCTTCGCGGCCACCATCACGCTCTACTTCCTGGGCCTGTGATGGCGACGGCAAGACGACATACGACTTGCCATATGCAGTTCACATGGGACTCATATGGAATGCACATGCCCATTTTCACCTTTGGAGAGCCCCATGGCAAACTATGACGTGATCATCATCGGGGCCGGTCCGGGCGGCTATGTCTGCGCCATCCGGTGCGCCCAACTGGGCCTGAAGACCGCCGTGATCGAAGGGCGCGAAACGCTCGGCGGCACCTGCCTGAACGTCGGCTGCATCCCCTCCAAGGCCCTGCTGCATGCAACCCATTGCCTGCATGATGCCGAAACCAATTTTGCCAGGATGGGCCTCAAGGGGAAATCGCCCTCGGTCGACTGGAAACAGATGCAGGTCTACAAGGATGACGTTGTCGGACAGAACACCAAGGGCATCGAATTCCTGTTCAAAAAGAACAAGATAGACTGGATTAAGGGCTGGGGGTCGATCCCTGCGCCTGGCAAGGTCAAGGTGGGCGAAGAGCTGCACGAAGCCCGCCATATCGTGATCGCCACCGGGTCTCAAAGCGCCACGATCCCCGGTGTCGAGATTGATGAAGACCGCGTGATCTCATCGACAGGCGCACTGTCTCTGGCCAAGCCCCCCAAGTCTCTTCTGGTCATCGGTGCGGGCGTCATCGGGCTGGAAATGGGCTCGGTCTATGCCCGTCTCGGCGCCCGTGTGACAGTTGTCGAATATCTCGATGCCATCACGCCGGGCATGGACAGGGACGTGCAGAAAACCCTGCAAAGAATATTGAAAAAACAAGGGCTTGAGTTCATTCTGGGGGCGGCTGTCCAAGGGGTGACAAGCACAAGGACCAAGACCAGAACCACCTATCGGCTGAAAAAGGACGGCTCGGAACATGTGCTGGACGCCGATGTCGTCCTGGTTTCGACCGGGCGCCGCCCCTTTACCGACGGGCTTGGTCTCGACGGGATCGGCGTTCAGCTGACAGAACGCGGCCAGATAGCCACCGACAGCACCTGGGCGACCACGGTTCCGGGCATTTACGCAATCGGCGACGCGATCGAGGGCCCGATGCTCGCCCACAAGGCCGAAGATGAAGGCATGGCCGTGGCCGAGGTGCTGGCCGGCAAAAAAGGCCATGTAAATTATGGGGTTATCCCAAGCGTCATCTATACGACCCCGGAAGTTGCCAGCGTCGGCGAAACCGAACAGAGCCTCAAGGAGGCGGGCCGTCCCTACAAGGTCGGCAAGTTTTCCTACATGGGCAACGCCCGCGCCAAGGCCGTGTTCCAGGGCGAGGGCTTCGTGAAGATCATCGCCGACAAGCAAACCGACCGCATCCTGGGCGCCCACCTCATCGGCCCCGCCGCAGGGGAGCTCATCCACGAAATCTGCGTGGCCATGGAATTCGGCGCTTCGGCCGAAGACATCGCCCTCACCTGCCACGCCCACCCCACCTGGTCCGAAGCCGTCCGCGAGGCCGCCCTGGCCTGCGGCGATGGCGCCATTCATGCGTGATCTCAACATGTTGAGCACATGATACCAGATGGACATCTGATCGCGTGACTGCTTCTTCTTTGCAAAAATATCCTCGGGGGTGAATGGGCGCCATCGGCGCACAGAGGGGGCTGACAGCCCCCTCACCCGGTCGGACCCTCAAGGGTCCGATCAGATCAGACCACCAGCATCCGCAACCCTTGGGTCACATCCGTGCGGACCGCCAGCCGCAACCCCGGCTCATCCCCGGCCCTGAGCGCGGCGACAATCGCCCTGTGGTGCTGCGGGACTTCAGTGCGCTGCAGACGCCCGTACAGGTGGCGCATGGTCGGACCCAACTGCAGCCAGACGGTCTCTGCAATGGCCAGCATCGCCGGCGCCTGAGCGCGCAGGTAAAGTGTGCGGTGAAATTCCAGGTTGGTGCGGATATAGCCGATTGCATCGCCCTTTGCGATCACCTGGGCCAGCACGCCATTGATGGCCTGCAGACGATCAATCAATGCAATATGCGCCCTGGGAAGCGCGCGGCTTGCCAGTTCCGGCTCCAGCAACGCACGGACAGCGGCCAGCTCCTCGATCCGCTCGTTGCTCAGCTCCGGCGTTGCCACACGCCCCGAAGCGGTCATGGTCAGCGCCCCTTCGGCAACCAGGCGGCGCATGGCCTCGCGCGCCGGTGTCATCGAAACGTCAAATTGCCTGGCCACCCCGCGCAGCGTCAAGGCGTGTCCCGGCGGCAATTCGCCATGCATGATGCGCAACCGCAACTTTCGGTAAATCCGGTCATGGGCAACACTTGTGGGTTCGGCAGGGCGCGGCTGGATCAACATGCGCCATTGTGATCACAGCAGGACGTTCCAGTCAAATGGCGAAACGATAGGCATGCAGCAAGGCACCATTTTCGCGCAGCCATTTTCGCGGTGCGCGGTAATCCGGGCAGAGGCCTTCGACCAGATCCCAGAATGCGGGTGAATGATTCATCTCGCACAAATGCGCGACCTCATGTGCCGCAACATAGTCAAGAACCTCCGGCGGGGCCATGATCAGTCGCCAGGAAAACATCAGGTTCCCGTCGGACGAACAGGACCCCCAGCGCGATCTGGTGTCGCGCAAGGTCAACTTCGCATGACGGCGCCCCAGACGCGCGCCATGCAGGTCACTGGCCTCGGCAAGCTGTTGGCGCGCCCGGGTCTTCATGAACGCGGCCACTTTCGCCCCGGCCCGCTCCGATGCGCCGGGCACCAGGATCGAGCCGCCCTCAAACCGCGCCACACGCCCGTCTGCCGCAATGATTGGCACGACTTCACCGCGAAAATGGATCATGCCCCCGATCTCGACCGCAATCCTTTCATGTTGCCTGTCCAGTTGTCGCCTGATCCAGTCTTCTTTTTCCTGGGCAAATTTCAGGGCCTCGCGGCTGCGGGTCCAGCGCGGCATCGATATCGTGACACCGCCATCCAGCCGTGACACGCGCAACGACAGCCGGCGCGAACCTGCGTTGCGTCTGAGCTTGATAATGATCGGAGGGTCACCCTCCAGTCGCAACTGCCCCATCACTGCTCTCTGTGTGTGTTCCGGGTCGCCCGGATTTGCGGGTCTGGGCCAGTTTGGCCAGCCCCGTGCCCACTGTCAAACACGATCCCGGCCCAAAAGCCTTTGACACCTGTGGCACGTTGTGGCAGAGGGCATCAAATCTCGTGAAATGATGAATGACGAAAGGGGTTCACATGCCCAAGGAAGAATGGGGCGTAAAACGCATTTGCCCGACCACCGGCAAGCGGTTTTACGACCTCAACAAAAAGCCGATCATCAGCCCCTACACTGGCGAAACGGTGGAAGTGGACGCAAATACCAAGACACGTGTCGCGGTCGAAAAGGTTGCGAAGAAGGCCGATGAGCCGGAAACCGTGGAAGACGACGTCCTGCTGGATGATGCAGACGTGGCCGACCCCGATGTCGCAGACGATATTCTGGAAGACGACGACGATGACACCGTCCCGCTTGAAGAAATCGCCGACGTTGCAAAGGAAGACGACGATACCTGATCTGGCCGGTTTTTTTCACTTGATCTGATCCGGGCCATTCCATAGATACACCGGGCGACAGACATGCCCGTCTTCGCCTAAGGGGCCATAGCTCAGCTGGGAGAGCGCTTGCATGGCATGCAAGAGGTCGGGGGTTCGAGCCCCCCTGGCTCCACCAAATCACCGATCGTTTCCGCCGTCAGAAGACGCCCTGAAACGCGGTCGCCAGTTTTCCGGCAATCTCATCCACATGGCGATCTTCCATGATGAAGGGTGGCGCGAGCAATATGTGGTCGCCCCTCTTTCCATCGATCGTTCCACCCATCGGATAGCAAATCAGACCCGCATCGAATGCCGCGCGTTTGAGCAGCTTGTGGGTGCCCCGTTCGGCCGGGAACGGCGCCTTGCTGTCGCGGTCTTCGACGATTTCTATTCCGAGAAACAGCCCGCGCCCCCGGATATCGCCCACATGCGGGTGTTGGCCAAAGGCATCCTGCAGCGCATCGCGCAACTGCTCTCCCCTTGAGCGGACCTGTTGCATCATCGCCGGCTCGGTAACTTTCTTCAGCACCGCCAATGCTGCGGCACAGGCTGTCGGATGGCCGACATAGGTGTGACCATGCTGAAAAAAACCTGATCCCTCTGCAATGGCCCGGTAGATCCTGCCCGAACACATCATGGCGCCAATGGGTTGATAGCCCGCGCCCAGCCCCTTTGCGACAACTGCAATGTCCGGATCGATGCCGTCCTGTTCACTGGCAAAAACCGTCCCGGTCCGGCCCATGCCGCACATGACCTCATCAAGGATCAGCAATACCCCATGACGGCTGCAGATATCGCGAATTCTCTCAAAATATCCCGCGACCGGCGTGACCGCGCCCATGGTGGCACCCACGACCGGCTCGGCGACAAAGGCCATGACATTCTCGGCGCCAAGCCGCAGAATTTCACTTTCCAGCTCATCTGCAACACGCCGGCCGTAGTCCGCGGCGCTCTCGTCGGGGTGGCAATCACGATAGGCGTAACACGGCGAGATATGCGAGGTTTCGATCATCATGGGCGAAAACGGCTCTCGGCGCCACATGTTGCCGCCGGTCGCAAGCGCACCAAGCGTGTTCCCATGGTAGCTTTGGCGCCGGGCAATCACCCGGTGTCTTTGCGGCTCTCCTGTTTCGAGGAAATACTGCCTTGCGAGTTTCAGGGCGGCCTCGACGGCTTCCGAGCCGCCGGATACGAAATAGACCCGGTCAAGTGAGGCTGGCGCGACGTCCACCAGCAGATCTGCAAGTTGCTCGGCCGCGTCCGAAGTGAAAAACCCGGTGTGGGCGAAGGCCACCTTGTCGATCTGCTCCTTTATGGCCGAAATGACATCCGGGTCGGAATGCCCAAGGCAAGACACGGCAGCACCGCCCGAGCCGTCGAAATACTGTTTGCCGTCGCGGTCATAAAGATACACGCCATCGCCGCGCTCTGCGGTCGGGGGCGGCGGCCCGGCGTGTCTGGGAAATACATGGCTCATGTCAAGACCGATCCTGAATATTCATCCCTATGAAGCATGAAAGGAGCCTTCGGGCAAACTGTTGATGTGGCGGGGCCGGGCGCCCCTTGGCCGGCCGGCCGCGCTTGTCTCGACGCCCCTCAGCGCAGCCCGTCCCGGCCTTCTGCGTCTTCGGCCTTCAGCCCGCCGACGCGTGGCAACGGCCGGCCGCTGTCTGTGACAGCCACAGCGACAAGAATTTCGTTCGCGCGCGGCGCATCGTTCAGCCTGACCTCGATCCCGTCGAAATGGCTGCGCACATAGGCGGCGTCCTTGTGACCGAGCGGCACGTCGAGCGCTTGCCCCATGCCCCCCATCTTTTTCGATGACGGCACCAGGGCCGCCCCTTTCCCGACCGCCTTTCGCAGCGGCGCGCCAAGTTTGGGGTGCAGGATCGCGGCGGCATGTTCCAGTTCCCCGTTTTCACCGACCATGGCCGCCTTGCCATAGCTTTGGGCGTTCTCGGCCGTGATCCCCAGGGCCGCCACGCATTTTTCGCCCAGAAGCCCGCCCAACTCGGCGCCGATCTCGATCAGATCACTCAGGTCCTCGACGTATTTTCCGGCGCAAGGGTTGGCAATGACCGCAGCGGCCACGGCCTTGCGCGTCGGGGGCGATATTGTCTGACCGGCTTCGCGGCATGTCTCTTCGACAAAAATGGCGATCTTCCTGATGTCGGCTTTCATCGCAATCCATCCTCTCCCTTGATCTGCCAGGCTTCCAGCCCGCCGGACCGCGAGTGCACCCGCCCCCCGGTGCTCATGACCAGAACCAGCAGGATTTCATCGGCTTTCGGGGCATCCGCCAACCCGACCTCCATCGCATCGAAATGGCTGCGCACATATGAGGCATTGGTATGGGTAATGGGCACATCCAGCCTTGTTCCCGGGCCACCGACCTTTTTGGCCGACGGAACGATTGCATTGCTGGAGCCGAGCAACTGGCGCATGGCATATCCTCCGGGCGCATGCCAGAGCGCGCCGTGTTCCAGCTCGCCCGCTTCCCCGACGATCGCGCCCTTGCCGTAGCCCTCGATCATGCCCGGCCCCCCGAGCATGTCGACCAGCCGTTGTGCCATTCTCAGGCCAAGCGGACGCAGGTCTTCGATGAACCCCTGGATAGTCTCGACATATCGCCCTGCGAACGGGTTTTCGACCACCGCCAGAGCAGCCGCCCGGCGTTGCGGGCTTTCGGGCGGGGGGCCGAACTCATGGAAGATATCTTCACAATGAGTGGCAAATTTCCTCAGGATCGGTTCAGGCATGTTCAACCCTTCCAGAGCCGGGGGCGGTCATTGGCAGATGCCCCACCATACGGTGCGCGCCCCGCAGAAACAAAGCGGCGGCTTCGATCAGCCCGGCCCGATGAAATGCTTGCGCGCGCCTCTGTCCCCGGTCGAGCGCCCGGCGGATATCACCACGAGACAGCTCTCCGACCGCGGTCACAACCGCGCGCGCGCCCAGATCGCTGTCGGGCTGAAGCGCGTTCGCCGGCGCACGGGAAATGGCCGGGTGCCGCGGCAGGTCGACGTCGTTGGCGATCAGCGTGGCCGCAACATCGGCCGCGGCGGCAGACCGGGCCAGAACGGTCACGCTGTCGGCGATACCCATGGACAGCGAACGCCCGCCAAGGCCGCTGGTCGCAAGACCGCGCACCTTCGTCTCGGCGTCCACCGAGACCACCCCAAGCCGGTGGCCTTGCGGCCCTGCAATCGCCACCTCGAAACCGGGGCGGGGCGTGCAGTTCGGCGAAAGATGCAGCGCAATGTCTCCGCCGTTGTTCACATAGGCCCGCCGCAAGGGGGCGGCCGCCTGCATGGCCGCCAGCACCTCTTCGGCAACGGCGCCGGCAACGGCCGCCATGGGCGTCACGAAAACCCCGTCGAGCCCGCGAACCGCGGCGCCCATGCGGGCTGCGACGGCGCCCTCGAACCGGGTGTCGACCCCCACGGGACGGCGCAGAAGCGCAAGCTCCGACACCAGTTCTTCAAGGATCGAGGCAAACCGCCCCTGTGCCGCCGAAAAGGCGTCCGGGTGCGCAGCTTCGGCCCCGATGATCAGATCGATCGGACCGTGCTGCAGATGCAACCGCTTGCCGGAAAGCCAGGTAGAACGTGGCCCCATCATGGTTTGCCGTCCCATTTGTAACGCCCTGGATCATGCGGATCCGGCCCGAAACCCCTGACCCGCCGCACTTGTCCTTCCTGGATCGTGTCCAGCGGCCGGACGTCCTCCATATGTCCGCCCAGGTCCCGATAGTCGGCCAGCCGCATGGTAAACTCGATCGGCGCGACAAGGGCCGGTGTCGGCACATACCCGAACGCGTTGGTGGGCATTTCGGTAACATCAGCCATGACCGTGATACCGCCCCCCGGCCAGACATAGGCCTGCGCCCCGCCACAGGAAACATAGGTCAGCGCATCGCGCACCGAACGGGTCAGCCGCACCGGGTTTTCCGTGACCCCGGCCCGCAACGAGCCGCCGGCGCCGCCCATGAACAAGACCGAGCAAAACGAAGGTTCGCAGTTTTCGGCAATGCGCTCGACTGACGCCTTCAAGGCCGTCGGTATCGGGGCCGGCTGCGGAACCAGATCGGCGTCGAGTTCGAAATAGGCAAATTGCTCGCCGGTTGTCGAAACCATCAGCAAACGAAGCCCGGGCCATGCGTATTCGGGGTCTGCGTCCTTGAGGACGGCCAACGGATCCTGCACATTCGTGCCGCCCCAGCCGGTGCCCGGCTCTGCCACCTGAAAATAGCGGCCCGGTGTTGACCGGCGCCCGTTCACCCGGATGCCCGTGCGTTTCACGCCAAGCAGCTTGCCCGCCTGATGTTCAGACAGAACGCCGGTAATGTGATCATCGACGACGATGACCTCATCCGCATGATCAACCCATTGGGCCGCAAACATGCCGATGGCGGCCGACCCGCAGCCCACGCGCATCAGTTTTTCCGCGGTCCCTTCGATTATCGGCGCCTTTCCGGCCTGCACCACGACCTGCGCGCCTTCGTCGATGTCCATCGTCACCGCGTCCCGGTTGCACAGCCGCAGCACGGCATCACAGGTCACCCGCCCCTCTCGCTTGGAGCCGCCGGTCAGATGCTCGACCCCACCCAGAGACAGCATGCGCGATCCGTATTCGCTGGTCATGACATGACCGATTGCTTCCCCGTCCACGCGCACCACGGCGCGTTCCTGTCCGATATGGCGGTCGGTGTCGATCTTCACCTTGACGCCGCAGTAGGAAAATATCCCCTCGGTTACGACGGTCACCATGTCGATGCCGTCGATTTCCTGACTGACGATGAAAGGTGCCGGTTTGTAGTCAGGGTAGGTTGTGCCCGCGCCAATGGCGGTCACGAACTGGCGACGGCTGTGCAAAAGGTCGCCATCCCAGTCGGCATCGCCGTTTTCGCCCAGAAACGGCACGGACCTGACACCTTTCCCGGCGCTGGTTTCCAGGATCGTGAGGGGGTCCAGGCGGACCAGCCGGCCTTCCTGGTTTGCATAGCGGTCGCACGCCCCGGCCCGACCTTCGGCGATGAAGCACAGAACGGGGCACGCATCGCAACGGATCTTGTCTGCGGAAGCTGTGCGGGATTTCCCGGTCATGTTGCGCCCCCGCGATCGATGGCCGCCTTCAGCCGCGCCGGCGTGACTGGCAGCCGGGTGACACGCACACCGCATGCGGCCCTGATTGCATTCAAGATCGCCGGAGCCGTGGGCACCAGGGCATGTTCGCCCAGCCCCTTGGCCCCGTATGGCCCATGCGGGTCCGGCTCTTCCACAATCAGCGTTTCAATCGGAGGAATATCGCCGATTGTCGGGATCAGGTAGTCATGCAGGTTTTCGGTCTTGCCGGGAACATATTCTTCCATCAGAGCCATGCCCAGGCCTTGCGCAATCCCGCCCTGGATCTGGCCTTCGACCAACAGGGGGTTGATGGCACGGCCGACATCATGGGCCGCCACCATGCGCAGGACGCGGGTCGTGCCCAGCGCCATGTCCACCTCGACGACGGCCAACTGCGCGGCGTAGCCAAACTGGGCGTAGGGCTCGCCCTGCCCGTTTTCATCCAGCGGTCTTGTGGGCGGGTCGTAGGTTTCTGCGGCCCGGAAGACATAGCCTTCGCGGTCGGCATCAAGGCGGGCCAGGTCAATTCGATGGCTCTTGCCGTCGTCGCGCACATGGATGCTTCCGGCGCGCAGGTCAATCACACTGTCCGGCGCTGCATTCACCTTGCCAAGTATGTCACGCCGCAGCGCCTCGCCGGTCAGGCGCGCTGCATTTCCGCTGACAAATGTCTGACGTGATGCCGATGTCTTGCCGGCATCCGGCGTGATGTCGGTATCGGCCCCCAGGATCCTCATCCTGGAAATCGGCACGCCAAGCGCTTCAGAGAAAATCTGCGCAATAACGGTGTTGGAGCCTTGCCCGATATCGACCGCTCCCTGATGGAGCACCAGCGAACCATCGGCGAGGATGCCGGCCTTGATCGTCGAGGGGTTGGGAAGTGACGTGTTTCCGCAACCATACCAGCCACAGGCCAGGCCGACTCCCCGTCGCACCCCAGGCGTCGCGCCGCCGGCGTTGACAGCTTTCGCCGCCGCCCGTTCGCGCTGCCAGAACGGGCGCAGAGCCCTGAGGCAGGCGCCGATACCGACGCCGCGCTCAAACACCTGTCCGCAGACCGTGGGCATGCCATTTTCCAGGGCGTTTTTCAGCCGGAACTCCAGCGGGTCCAGGCCCAGTTTTTCGGCCAGGTCATCAAACAGGCTTTCTTGCGCCACGGCCGCCTGTGGCACCCCGAAGCCACGAAACGCACCCGATGGCGGCGCGTTGGTGTGCACGGCCTTCGCCGATGCCCGGTAAGCGCCAACCCGATAGGGGCCCGACGCATGAACCGGCACACGGTTGGCAACCGTCGGGCCCCATGATGCGTAGGCCCCGGTATTGAATTCCGCTTTGAAATCAAAAGCCTGGATGGCTCCGTCGGCGTTTGCTCCGATCGTCAGACGCATGATCGCCGGATGCCGTTTGGTTGTCGATTTCATCGACTCCGACCGCGTATAGGCCAGCCTTGCCGGGCGGCCTGTCGCCAGCGCTGCCAGCGCCAGATACGGTTGAACCGACAGATCGAGCTTGGCTCCGAACCCCCCGCCAACAGCGGTCGGCACGATGCGGATCCGGTCTGGCTCCATTGCCAGAATACCGGCCAGGGCTTCCTGGTCCATGGCGGGGGCTTGCGTGCAGGCGTGCAGCTCCAGCCGGCCATCAACCATCTGCGCAAACCCGGCTTCGGGCTCGATATAGGCATGCTCCACGAATGACGTCTGAAATTCACCGGACACAGTCACGTCCGCCTCGCGCAGGGCGGCTTTCGGATCACCCTGCAAGACAAAACCCTCGCACATCAGGTTGCCGGGGCGGTCGGCGTGAAGGGGTGTTGCATCGCGCGCCTGTGCCGACGCCAGGTCTTCGACACCCGGCAAGCGGGAAAAGCGGATCGGCAGGTCATCAAGATCGAGCGCCCGCAAGGCCGGCGGCTCGCCAATGACCGACGCAACGGCCTCGCCTCTGAACCGGCAGAGTTTTTCTGCAAAAACCGGCTGGTCAAGAAAGCCCGGAATGACGCCGAACCGATTGCACCCCGGCACGTCCGCAGCCGTCTGGACGGCAACGATCCCCGGATGCGCTGCCAGAAAGGCGGTCGTATCGCCGATCTCGAAGCTCGCCGCGGCATGGGGAGACCGGACCACCCGAATTTCCAGAGTGCCCGGCGGCGCGATGTCGTCACCGAATTTCTCGCGGCCCTCGACTTTTGCCAGACCATCGGTTTTTCGGATCGCCGCCCCGACGCCCCCCTCGCGCAGGCGTTCTTCAGGCGCGCGCACCGCCAGCACGGCCGCAATGATCTTGCGGTATCCCGTGCACCTGCACAAGACACCGCCAAGCGCATCCATCACCGCTTTTTCGTCGGGCTCCGGGCACTCGCGCAACAGCGCCGTCGCGCAGACCAGCATGCCCGGCGTGCACACCCCACATTGAGCGGCGCCAAAATCCTGAAAGCTCTCGCAGAGCCCGGCGGCAATCGGGTCACCTCCGGCAAGCCCCGACACGGTTTCAACCAGGCGACCGGCCGCCTGGTGGACCGGCATGAGGCAGGCGCAAATCGGTTTGCCATCCACCAGAACGGTGCAGGCGCCACAGTCTCCGGCATCGCATCCGACCTTCACATCGCGGCCATCAAGCCGTTCGCGCAGCGCATGAGACAGCCGTTCGCCGGGATCGGCCGTCACAGTGACCGGCCGGCCGTTCAGGTTGAACGCCACCATATCAGTCATGGCGCACCGCCAGCCCGGCTGCCGACGTCATGGCCCGGCGGATCAGTTCGGCGGCGGCGTCCAGCCGATAGCCAGCCGTGGCGCGGACATCATCGATGGCGGCAAGGGCCGACAGGTCCTGCGGTCTCACCAATGCCGGGTCGGCCAGGCCGGATACCGGCGTGCCCTGCAAACGCTGCTCCAGCGCGCCCAACCTGGTGGCCACGGGCGAACAGGCCCCCACGGCCACCCGAAGATCGTCCAGGCACCCCGCCTTCAGCCGAACCGCCACCGCGACCATCGCAATCGAGATCACAAGATATTGCCGCGCGCCCAGTTTTTCGAAGGCGCTGGCAAGGCCCCTTGCCGGCGGGATACGCACGCCGATCAGGATTTCGTCCTTGTGTCGCGCGGTCTTGCGGACCCCCCGCAAGAATTGCGACAGGGCAATGACGCGCTTTCCGCTGACAGAAGCAAGATGCACTTCGGCATCCAGAACCAGCAGCGGCGGTATTCCATCAGCCGCCGGCGATGCGTTGCAGATATTGCCGCCAAGGGTTGCCGCGTTCTGAATCTGTCGGGCGCCAACCTCGCGCGCCGCCTGTTGCAGTCCGCAAAAGGCCGGCGGCAGATCGGCATCCCGGATTTCGGCCCAGGTGGTCGCGCCACCGATCCACCAACCGCCCCCCTGGTCCTTGCCCTCAGGCCAGATACCCCGCAACGTCTCGATGCGCGTGATGTCCAGCAGGTCGCGATCAGGCACCGATTGACCGGCGGCCGGAAAATGGTCCGTTCCGCCAGCCACAATCTGCGCCCCCGCCGCAAGAACGTCCAATGCGTCATCCAGAGAATTGGGAGCGAAATAGGTCACGGCTTTCCCTGCGCGGTTTTGTTTGCATGCCAACGATACGTCCCCAGGCCGATCGCTGTCAATTTCCCAGTCAGCAAGGGCCCTGGTTTCCCCGGCTTGATCGCCTCTGCAAACATGTTAGCATACGAATGAAATCATGCTGGGGGGTGCCCATGGACAGACACTCACAAAAACTGGTGGTGCGCAACATCGGCTTGATGCTGTCAGGCATGCTGGAACACCCCATTCTTGACGCCGACTGCATTGTCGCCGTTGACGGGAAGATCGCGGCCATCGGATTTGAAAAAGACCTGGACACCGACGGCGCAACGACGACTGTCGATGCACATGGCGTCACGCTTGCCCCGGGTCTGATCGACAGCCACGTTCACCCTGTCATCGGAGACTATACGCCGCGCCAGCAACAGCTGCACTGGATCGACAGCACGTTGCATGGCGGCGTGACAACCATGATTTCGGCAGGTGAAGTTCATTTGCCGGGTCGGCCCAAGGATGTGGTCGGCCTCAAGGCGATGGCCATCGCGTCGCAGAGATGGTACGAAAATTTCCGCCCGTCGGGCGTCAAGGTTCATGCCGGCGCGCCCATTCTTGAAGAAGGCATGGTCGAACAGGACTTCAAGGACCTGGCCGACGCCGGCGTCAAGCTGTTGGGCGAAGTCGGCCTTGGAACCGTCAAGGACGGCAAGACGGCAAGACAAATGGTCGGCTGGGCAAGAAAATACGGCATTCAAAGCACCATCCATACCGGGGGCCCCTCAATCCCGGGATCGGGACTGATCGACGCCGACATGGTTCTGGAAACCGGCGCCGACGTCATTGGCCACATCAACGGCGGCCACTCTGCCTTGCCCGATGATCAGATCATCTGCCTTTGTGAAAACTGCTCCAAGGGGCTGGAAATCGTGCACAACGGCAATGAGCGCGCCGCTGTCCTGACGCTGAATACCGCGCGCGAGCTGAAACAACTGAACCGGGTCATTCTCGGAACTGACGGGCCGGCGGGATCGGGGGTGCAGCCGCTTGGCATCTTGCGGATGGTGTCGATGTTGTCAGCCTTTGGCAATGTTCCGGCCGAGCAGGCGTTTTGTTTTGCAACCGGCAACACGGCGCGCGAACGCGGGCTGGATTGCGGCATTCTCGCTCACGGTCGCTCGGCGGATTTCGTTCTCATGGACCAGGCCCAGCACGCCCCGGGAAAGAACATTCTCGAAAGCGTGCAGCTTGGCAACCTGCCGGGTATCGGCATGACGATCATTGATGGTGTCATTTGCAGCCATCGCAGCCGCAACACGCCGCCGGCACAGCGCTTGCCCCAGGAGGTGACCGCCTGACCAGATCGGCACCCGACACCAAGCGCCCCTGTTGTGCGGCCGACCTGCCCCGAACCTTCCGGGACTTCGAATTTTCTGGACAATAATTTTGCTGGCACTCAATCTAGTGGAAAACGACCGGGAGCTGGTCGACACTCAATACCAGGGAGACGAAACATGGCTCAACAGAAAACCGATGGCCTGATCGCACCGACCCGCCGGGCGGTGCTCAAGGGCGTGGCGGCGACAGGCCTGGCAACGGCCATGCCCGGCCACCTGTATGGCGCAACCGACGAGCCGATCCGCGTCGGATTTCAGGTGCACCGCACCGGCATCGGCGCATCCTACGGCCGCTGGTATGACCGCACGACCACCGCCGCGGCCCGCGTCATCAACGAAGCCGGCGGGATCAACGGCAGACCCCTCGAGATCATTGCCGAAGACGACGGCACCGACCCGAAACGCGGGGCGGAAGTCCTTGAGAAATTCGCAAACCAGCACAATTGCGATATTGCCTACGGCACATTGTTCAGCCATGTGGTCATCGGATCGGCCCCGCGCGCGGCCGAGTTGAAACTGCCCTATTTCGTGGTCTCTGAAGGCCACCATGTCGCGTCCGGCATGCTCAACCGCTACACGCTGCAACCGGGTATCACCGACGTCAAGAGCCAGGTCCAGGCCATGGCCCCGTTTGTCGCGGCCAACCTTGGCAAGAAGGTCACGATGATCTACCCGGATTTCGCTTTCGGCCACAACCACCGGGATTTCTTCGGTGACGCGATCGAAAAGGAAGGCGGCCAGGTTGTCGCGAAAATCGCCATTCCGCCAACCGAAACATCTTTCACCCGGTATTTCCCGCAGATCCCGCGCGAGACCGAGGTGATCTATCATGTGATGGTCGGTCCGGCCGTTCTGACCTTTGTGAAGGAGATGGGCGAATTTTTCGGCCCGTCGAGCCCGGAAATTTTCGGGTTCATCGATTCACTCGAGGCCGTCGACCTGGCAACGCCGGGGCTGGAATTTCTGGACGGGTCCTTCTTCTGGGAAGGCCACCCGCGCTATGCACAGCCGGACCAGACCGAATATGACAAATTCTACCGTGAGCAGGTCGGCGTCGATGAAAATGGCGCCTCGGTCGATGACCCCAGGGACGTTTCCACCTACTCGCACATGTTCGCGTGCTGGGAAACGCTGCATGTGATCAAGGATGGCATGGAAGCGGCGGGCTACAAGGGGCCGCAGGACCGGGCGGCGCTGATCGAAGCGGTCGAGGCGATGACCGACATGCCGGAAAGCCGGGCCCATCCACAGGGCCCCAAGATATTCAACGGCAAGACCCACCAGGTTTTCGGCGTGCAGTATATCAGCCAGGTCAACGGCGGCCGGCTTGACGTGAAACATGTCACGTCGATCGAAGACGGGCTGTATCCGGACGAAGTGGACTACACCACCCAGCCGCTCTGAGACCCGAGTCGCATGCCCTGCCCGCTGGGGTCGGGCATGCATCGCAGCCACCGTTCCAACCACATCAGGACGCTATGGATTTCGGCCCGCACCTACTCCTTGCCATGCTCGAAGGGCTTGTGCAGGCCTCGGTCCTGACGCTGACGGCGCTGGGGCTGTCACTGGTTTTCGGTGTGATGCGGGTCGTGAATGTCGCCCATGGCGAATTTTTCATGCTGGGTGCGGTGCTGGCATGGTGGATCACCTTTCTGGTTGGCGGCCCGCCGGCGCTGGCCTTCATCGTGGCACTTCTGGTTGCGCCACTTCTGGTGGGAACAATTGCCGCTGCCGCCGACTGGCTGGTCTTGCGCCGGATCGACTATGATCCCGAGCGCACGATCGTTGCCACGATCGGGCTCTTGTATATTATCCAACAGCTCACGCTGATGTCCTATGGGCCGGATGCGCGCCCGGTTGCGCCGCCGTTCAACACGCGTCTGGCTCTGCCCTGGTTCGAATTCGGCAGCGGGGGGGTGCAGATCTACTGGCCCTGGGGCCTTTCGATCACAAGTTACAAGCTGTTCGTCATATTCGCAGCCCTTCTGACCGGGCTTGCTCTCTGGGCGGTCATGGCGCGGTCCCGCCTCGGGCTGATCTTGCGGGCAACCCAGCAAGACCGGGAAACCGCGCAGGCATTCGGCGTGCCGGTCGAGCGTGTCTATGCCCTGGTTTTCGGCCTTGGCGCGGCCCTTGCGGCCCTGGGCGCGACACTGGTCGTGCCCATTCAGCAGGCGCATTACCTGATGGGAGGCGATCCGCTGCTGCTCAGCTTCATCGTGGTGATTATCGGCGGGCTGGGCTCGTTGCGCGGCACTGTTGTCGCGGCCATTCTCATCGGCATGAGCGACGGCATCATCTCGGTTTTCTTTTCCCCCACGCTGGCCAAGATGCTGGCCACGCTTCTTGTGGCCATGGTGCTGGTCTTTCGCCCGCAGGGTCTGTTCGGAAGCAAGCCGGCATGAGCCGCGCCGTGGGCCTGCACCTGGGGGTGATCGCCGCGCTGTTGGCGTTGCAGTTCGTGTTGCCGGCCTATCACCATGGCGTCCTTGCGCGGGTGATGGTGATGGCGGTCTTTGCCATGGGCTACAACGTGATGTTCGGCTACACGGGTTTGCTGAGCCTTGGGCACGCGATGTTCTTTGCCGCCGGCATGTATGGCATGGGGCTTGCCATGAAACAGTGGGACGTGCCGCTTGTGCCGGCGTTCCTGCTGGGCATCGCGGCGGCGTTCCTTCTGGCGCTTGTCGTCGGCGTGCTGGCACTGCGCACGGCGGGCGTGGCCTTCATGATCGTGACGCTGATGTTTTCACAGTCCCTTTTCCTGGCCATTCTCCATTTCGGGGCGATCACCCGCGGGGATGAGGGCTTTGCCCTGGCCCGGTCCCTGCGCCAGGTTGCCGGGCTGGACCTGGCGGCGCCGGCAACACGCTATTTCGCGGCATGGGGCCTGTTTTCCGTTGTCTTGCTTGGCACGCTCGCCCTGGTGCGCTCGCGCCGTGGTCGCGTCCTGGTGGCCATCCGGGAAAACGAAGAGCGCACCCGGATGCTGGGCTACGATGTCTGGCGCCACAAGCTGATGGCGGTTGTGGTCTCGGGCACGATCTGCGGTGCCGCGGGGGCGGCCTACGGGGTGTTGTTTGGCTATGTCGGCGCCAGCTTTTCGCAGGTGCCCTATTCGATCTTTCCGCTGTTGTGGGTGTTGCTTGGTGGCGCCGGCACGGTGATCGGGCCGTTCGTGGGAACGCTGTTCATGTTCTACCTGATCGACCTGTCCAGCGGGCTGACCGACGCATACATGCTGGTTGTTGGCGTTGCGCTCGTGCTGCTGACGCTGTTCCTGCCCAGGGGGCTGATGGGAAGCCTGCGCGACCGGGGGATGAAATGGCTGCCGTGAGCTTGTTGAGCACCCATGCCCTGAGCCGCAACTATGGCGGGTTGCAGGCCGTGAAAAACGTCAGCCTTGACATATCGCAGGGCGAGGTCCGCGCGCTGATCGGGCCAAATGGCGCCGGAAAGACCACCCTGGTTTCAATGCTGTGCGGACGCATCCCGGCGACCTCTGGCCAGGTGGTGTTCGAGGGCCGCGACGTGACAACCCTGCCCGCTCACCGACGCATAGCACTGGGCATGGCCTATACGTTCCAGATCACGTCCGTTTTTGCCGAACTGAGCGTGAGTGAAAACGTGGAACTGGCCGTTCAGCGGCATATCGCCGAGCGCCAGAAGATCACGGCACAGGTTGACCGGACGCTGGAACGGGTCGGGCTGGGCCGGATGGCAGACAGGACCGCAGGCGACCTTGCCTATGGCCACCAGAGGTTGCTGGAAATTGCGATGGGTCTGGGACAGACTCCAAAACTGTTGATCCTCGATGAGCCGACGCAGGGACTGTCCGACAGCGAGATCGAAGACTTTGTTGCGCTCATCCGCTCGGTTTCGGAAAAATCAACTGTCCTGCTCATCGAGCACAACATCAATGTTGTCATGGCGCTTGCCGACAAGATCACCGTTCTGAATTTCGGAGAGATCATCGCCGAGGGCACACCCGGGGAAATCCGTGCAAACGAGGCGGTGCAGACCGCCTATCTGGGGGGCTGATGCTGGAACTGCGCAACCTTGATGCGGGCTATGGCAAGGTGCAGGTGCTGCGCGACCTTTCACTGCACGCCAGGCCCGGTGAAATCCTGTGCCTGCTCGGGCGCAACGGGGCCGGCAAGTCGACATTGATGAAATCCATCATGGGGCTGGTCCGGGCGCAGGCCGGCAGCATCTGGCTTGACGGGCAGCGGATTGACCAGCTGCCGGCCTGGCAGGTGCCCAGGCTGGGCATCGGATATATCCCTCAGGGGCGCCGGCTGTTCAACGAGATGACCGTCGCCGAGAACCTTCAGATCGGACTGATGGCGCGACGCAAGGGCGCGGATGTGCGCGAAAACGTGCTGAACATGTTTCCGCGCCTGCGTGACCGGCTGAACCAGCGGGCCGACACGCTGTCGGGTGGTGAACAGCAGATGCTGGCCACCGCCCGCGCGTTGTGCCTTGAACCAGGTGTCTTGTTGCTTGATGAGCCGACAGAGGGTTTGCAGCCCTCGATGATATCGCTGATCCGCGCGGCGGTTGTCGCGCTCAGGAAACAGGGGGTTGCCATCGTTCTGGTCGAACAGCGGGTGGAAGCCGTCCTGCAGGTCGCCGATCGGGTGACATTTGTGGAAAACGGTCAATGCGTGCTGACGGTCACGCCCAGCGAACTGCACGCCGACGAAAGCCTGCTGCATCGCTACGTCGGGGTTTAGGGTCAGGACCCGTTCATCCTGCCCCTAGGTCAGTTTGCGCAGCAGGTGAAGAAACAGCGCCTGCTCGCTTTGCGACAACGGAACCAGTGTTTCTTCGGTGACGCGCCGGGCCTTTGGCTCGAGCTCCTGGAACAAGGCGCGTCCGGCATCTGTCAGTGAAACGATGGTGCGGCGGCGGTCGGTCTTGTCGTTTTCCGTCCTGACCAGATCGCGCTTCCCAAGCCTGTCGACGACACCCTTGATCGTGGCGGCATCCATCGCCGTCAGACGTCCGAGCGCGTTTTGCGACAGTGCGCCGGCTTCGTTCAGCTTGGCAAGCGTGGCAAACTGCATCGAGGTCAACTCGGGTATCGTCGCCGTAAACAGCGAAAGATGGCGTTGCGATGCCCGGCGCAGCAAAAACCCGACCTGATCGTCAAGACGATAGGGTATCGTGGCAGGGTCGTCGGTCGGGTCTGGCGCGCTCATGGGGTCCAAGCTGACGCAAAAGGGGCGATCAGTAAAGCGCCGCGGTGTTTTTTCACGGGAAAGGCCGGGCAAGTCTTGCGCCCGGCCAGTTCCAGATGAGGCGGTCAGTTTGCTCTAACAGGTCGCAACCGCCCGTTTGGTCAGCACTTTCACCAGATGCGCCCGGTATTCCCCGGTGCCGTGCAGATCGGAAATCATGTTGAGCGGGTTTATGTCCAGGTCCATCAGCGCATCGGTGCGGAAGTCCTTGGTCAGGGCCGTTTCGGCCTCTTTCCAGCGGAACACCCCGTTTTCGGAGGCCCCGGTAACTGCAACCCGGACCCCATCAGGGTATTTTGCCACCATCACGCCAACTAGCGCAAAACGCGACGCCGGCTGTTTGAACTTCTGATAATTCGCGGCCTCCGGGATCGGAAAGTCGACGGCGGTGATGATCTCGCCGTCTTCCAGCGCGGTCTCGAACATGCCCTGAAAGAAGTCATCGGCCGCAATCTCGCGCCGATCCGTCCTGATCGTCGCCCCCGAGGCCAGGGCCGCCGCCGGATAGTCGGCGGATGGATCATTGTTGGCGACAGAGCCGCCAATGGTGCCGCGATTGCGCACCGCCGGGTCGCCGATGTCACCGGCAAGAGCCGCCAGCGCCGGGTAGGCCCCGGCCTCGGCGGCCACGGTTGCATGGGTGGTGGCGCCACCGACCGACACCGATCCGCCGCCGGTTGTCACACCCTGCAGATCCGCGATCCCGGCCAGCGAGACCAGTTTCGACGGGCTTGCCAGGCGCTGTTTCATGGTCGGGATCAGGGTCTGACCACCGCCCAATGCCATTGCGTCTTCGTCTGCCAATGCGGCAACCGCGTCGGCAACAGTTGATGGTTTTACGAACTCGAAGTCATACATTTTTCCGGCTCCTCACCTTGCGGCCTGAATGGCCGACCACACCCGCGAGGGCGACAGCGGCATATCGATATGGGTAACACCTGCTTCGGACAGGGCGTCGACAACGGCATTGACCAGCGATGGCGGCGACCCGATCGCCCCGGCCTCGCCGCACCCTTTCACCCCAAGCGGGTTGTGGGTGCACGGGGTCTGGCAGGAATGATCGACGGTGAACGATGGCAGATCGTCGGCCCGCGGCATGGCGTAGTCCATGTAAGAGCCGCTGAGCAGCTGGCCGTCGTCATCGTAGACGCAGGCTTCAAGCAACGCCTGCCCGATGCCCTGCGCCAGACCGCCATGCACCTGCCCGTCAACGATCATCGGGTTGATCACGTTGCCGAAATCGTCGACCGCGGTCATCGACATGACATCGACCTTGCCGGTTTCCGGGTCGACCTCGACCTCGCAGGCATAGGCGCCCGCCGGGTAGGTGAAGTTCGCCGGGTCGTAAAACGCGGTTTCCTCCAGGCCCGGCTCCAGGTCTTCCAGCGGGTAGTTGTGCGGGACATAGGCGGCCAGGGTCACATCGCCCCAGGCCACCGACTTGTCGGTGCCGGCCACCGTGAACGTGCCATCGGCAAACTCCACGTCCTCTTCGCCCGCCTCCATCAGATGCGCTGCGATCTTCTTGGCTTTCGCGATGATCTTTTCCGTTGCCCGCACCATGGCCGAACCGCCGACCGCGATCGAACGCGAGCCATAGGTGCCCATCCCCATCGGAATTTTCGAGGTGTCGCCATGCACGATATCGACCTGGCTTTCGTCGATGCCCAGCATCTCGGCCACCACCTGCGGAAAGGTCGTTTCGTGCCCCTGCCCGTGGCTGTGGCTGCCGGTAAAGACCGAAATCGACCCGGTGGCGTTGACCCGCACGGTCGCGCTTTCATAAAGCCCGGCGCGCGCGCCCAGCTGACCAACGAGGTTTGACGGCGCGATCCCGCAGGCCTCGATATAGCAGTTGATGCCGAGGCCGCGCAGCTTGCCGCGTTCGGCACTTTCCGCCTTGCGTTTGCCAAAGCCCCTGATGTCGGCAATCTCGACCAGCTTGTCCATCGTGGCATCGTAGTTGCCGGTATCGTATTCCAGCGCGACCGGGGTCGCATAGGGAAACTGGTCCGGCTTGATGAAATTGCGCCGGCGCAGCTCGATCGGGTCGATCCCCAACTCGCGCGCCGCCTTGTCGATGACGCGCTCCAGCTGGAACGTCGCTTCGGGCCGGCCCGCGCCCCTGTAGGCGTCCACCGGCACCGTGTTGGTAAACACCGCCTTCACGTTCACATAGACCAGCGGCGTCGTGTAGTTGCCCGCCATCAGCGTGCCATGCAGCCAGGTCGGCACCGACGGCGCGAAGGTCGAAAGATAGGCGCCCATGTTCGCATAAGTGTCGGTGCGCACCGCCAGAAACTTGCCGTCCTTGTCGAGCGCCAGTTCGATCCGGGTCACATGGTCGCGACCGTGGGCGTCAGAGATGAAGGCCTCGGCGCGGGTCGATGTCCATTTCACCGGGCGGTTCACCGCCTTGGCGGCAAAGGTGCAAAAGGCTTCTTCGGCATAGTGGAAGATCTTGGTGCCAAAACCGCCGCCCACATCCGGGGCCACGACGCGCAGCTTGTGCTCGGGAATGCCCAGAACGAAAGCCCCCATCAAAAGCCGGATCACATGCGGGTTCTGGCTGGTGGTGTAAAGCGTGTGCTCTTCGTTCGAGGCGTTGTAGTCGCCGATGGCCACGCGCGGCTCCATCGGGTTGGCGATCAGCCGGTTGTTGCGCAGCTCGAGCGTGGTGACATGCGCCGCCCCCTTGATCGCGGCGTCCACCGCGTCGCGGTTTTCCTCGACAAAGCCCCAGTCGAAACACAGGTTGCCGGGCAGGTCGTCATGCACCTTGGTCGCGCCGTCTTCCAGCGCAGCCTTCATGTCGATCACCGCCGGCAACTCGTCGATATCGACCACGACCGCTTCGGCCGCGTCGCGCGCCTGCTCCAGTGTCTCGGCCACGACCGCCACGATGATCTCGCCCACGTAGCGCACCTTGCCTTCGGCCAGGATCGGGTGTTTTGGCTCTTGCATCGGCTCACCGAAACGGTCGGTCACCTGCCAGCCGCAGGGCACGCCGCCCACGCCTTCGAAGTCGGCGCTGGTGAATATGCGGATCACGCCGGGCATCGCCTCGGCGGCGCTGGTGTCGATCGACCTGATCGTGCCATGCGCAACATCCGAGCGGAGAAAGTGGACATGGCTTTGGCCATGAATATTGATGTCGTCGGTATACTGGCCGTTTCCGGTCAGAAACCGCACGTCTTCGCGCCGCTTCGGGCTGGCGCCTATTCCGTGGTCTTTCGGCATTGTTGATCTCCCTGTTTATCCGTTCCGCCCGGCATGGACGGGGCGCGTGCTCAGCCCAGTTGGGCAGCCGCGGCCTGGATCGATTTGACGATGTTGTGGTAGCCGGTGCAGCGGCAGATGTTGCCATCAAGATGGGCGCGGATCTCGGCTTCGGAAGGGGCCGAATTGGCGGCCAGCAGATCGGCCGCCGCCATGACCATGCCCGGCGTGCAAAACCCGCATTGCAGGCCGTGATGTTCCTGAAACGCGGCCTGGATCACCCCGAGCGATCCGTCAGGGTTGGCCATGCCTTCGATGGTTCTGACCTCGGCGCCGTCGGCTTCCAGCGCCAGCATGTTGCAGCTTTTCACCGCGACACCGTCCACATGCACGGTGCAGGCACCGCATTGCGCCGTGTCGCAACCGATATGGGTGCCCGTCAGGCTGAGACCCTCGCGCAGGAACTGCGACAGAAGCGTGCGCCCCTCGACCTCTCCGCTCACGGTCTTGCCGTTCACGGTCATGGATACAGTTGGCATCTTGTCCTCCCTTGTTGTCCTTGTCCGGTCGTCTGTTGGCGGCGCCCGGTTTCAGCTGAACATTTTCTTGATGAGTCCCTTTTTCTTTTCCGGTTCACGACCGGTGTCATCGTCATCCGGCGCCTCGTCATCTGACCGGGGCGCAACTGCGTTCTGAAAATTCTCGAAAAACTGGTCGGCCAGCTTTTTCGCGACCCCATCAATCAGCCGCGCGCCCAGGCTGGCAAGCTTGCCACCGACCTTTGCGTCGACCTCGTAGCTCAGCGTGGTCACCCCATCGGTTTCGTCCAGCCGTACGTTCGCGCCGCCCCTGGCATAGCCGGCCGGCCCCCCCTTGCCTTCGCCCGATATGCGGTAGCTTTCGCCTTCGATCACATCGCTCAGCGTCACGACGCCCTTGAAGGTTGCCTTCACGGGGCCGATTTTCTGGGTCACGGTGGCCTCGAACCCATCGTCGGCATTGCCGGTCATTTCCTTGCAACCGGGGATCGCGGCCTTGAGTATCTCGGCATCATTCAGCGCGCGCCAGACGGTCATGCGATCGGCAGCAATCGTTCTGCTTCCCTTCAGATCCACTGAGCAGCCATCCCTGAATTCACCCCCTGCGACAAGCTGTCATCCTAGGACAGGTGCCGCTCAAATCAACCACAAAATGCGCCGGGCCGCTCACGTCTTCGTTCCGGACGCAATGGCTTGCACCATTCGCGCCTTTTCGCCGATGTCGTCGGGCCGCGACAGCGCCTGGGCCAGGGCTTCCAGTGACGCGATGTTGTGGCCCGCGCGAAAACTGTCGACCCGCGGCAGCATTTCGCGGATGCCCCGGGCCTTCGGCGCAAAGCCATCCCAGCGCAACAGCGGGTTCAGCCAGATCACCTTGCGCGCCGAAAGCTGCAACCGCTCCATTTCACGCGCCAGCAGATCGGGGTCGTCACGGTCCAGCCCGTCGGAAATCAGCAGCACCACGCTGCCCTGCCCCAACACCCGGCGCGACCAGTCACGGTTGAACGCATGCAGACAGCTGCCGATCCGCGTGCCGCCTTCCCAGTCCTGCGCTTCGCTGCCGGCAAGGGTCAGAGCGGCATCGACATCGCGTTGGCGCAGGTGGCGCGTGATGTTCGTCAGGCGCGTGCCAAAGGTAAAGCTGTGCACCCGCGCCCAGCCCGCGCCCCTGGCGTTGCTTGCCGCATGCAGGAAATGCAGCACCGCACGCGAATAGGACGCCATGGAACCGGAGATGTCGCACAGCGCCACAAGATTGGGCCAGCGAACACGGTTCTTGCGCCACGCGACATGGCGTATCTCGCCGCCATTGCGCATCGACCGGCGGATTGTGGCCGGCCAGTCGGGCCGATGACCCTGCGCCGAGGGCTTGGCCCGACGCGAGGCCAGCGGGCGCACCGGCAGCGCGATTTGCGCGATCATCCGTTTGGCGGCGGCCATCTCTTCGGTGGTCATCTGCTCGAAATCGAGCGTGCGCAGCGCTTCACGCGCCGAACTGGTCAACGAGGCGTCGATCTCGATTTCCGTGCCCTCTTCGACGGGCTGCTCGGGAACTTCGGCGGTTGCGCCATCCAGCAGGGCTTCGGCGGCCCGGCGCTCGCCCGGATCGGCGCGCCGCTCTTGCTGGACACCGCGCACGGCGGGCAGCAGCATGGCCATCATGTGTTCCAGAAACTGCGGATCGCGCCAGTAAAGGCGGAAAATCTGCGCAAATACCGCGCGCTGCTCGGGGCGCGAGACGAAACAGGCGTGCAGCGTCCAGTAGAAATCGGCCTTGTTGGAAAACCCCGCCGCTTCCACCGCGCGGATCGCATCGGTTACACGGCCCGGCCCGGCCGGCAGACCGGCCTTGCGCAACGCGCGCGCGAAATGGGTTATGTTGGCGGCAAAACTGCCATTTTCGGGCACCGGCAGATCACCGATGCCCGCCATCAGCCCGCCATCTCCGCGCTGGCCCTGGCCTCTTCCAGAATGCGCGCGGCTTCAGAGCCGGATATTTTCGCGATGTCATCCTGATATTTCAGGATCGCCCCCAGGGTGTCGGCAATGACCTGCGGCGACACCTCGACCGCATCCAGCGCCAGCAGGCACCTGGCCCAGTCGATTGTTTCGGCAACCCCGGGCTTCTTGAACAGGTCTTCGGTGCGCAGGGTCTGGACAAAGGCCGTGATCTGCCGGCTGAGCGCGTCACTCGCTTCCGGGACGCGGGCGCGCAGGATGTCCAGCTCGCGCTCGAAATCGGGATAATCGAGCCAGTGATACAGACACCGCCGCTTCAGCGCATCATGCACTTCGCGGGTGCGGTTCGAGGTCAGGATGACAATCGGCGGCTGCTCTGCCGATATCGTGCCAAGCTCGGGGATCGTCACCTGAAAATCGCTGAGAATTTCCAGCAGGAACGCCTCGAACGGTTCATCCGTGCGATCAAGCTCATCGATCAGCAGCACCGGTGCACCGCCAGGTTGCGGGCTGAGCGCCTCAAGCAGCGGGCGGCGGATCAGGTAGTCTTCGCTGAACAGTTCGCTGTTGAGCGTTTCGCGGTCCACGTCCCCCATCGCTTCGGCCGTTCTGATCGCCACCATCTGTGCCGGGAAATTCCATTCGTAGACCGCGCTCGAGGCATCAAGCCCCTCATAGCACTGCAGCCGGATCAGGCGGCGGCCAAGGCCGGCGGCGATGGCCTTGGCGATCTCGGTCTTGCCGACGCCGGCCTCGCCTTCCAGAAACAGCGGGCGCCCGAGCGTCAGCGCCAGAAACACCACCGTCGCCAGCGCCCGGTTGCTGATATAGCCCTGCCCCGCCAGCATCGCCTCGACATCGTCGATCGAGGCGATCTTGCCGCTCATGCCGCGGCTCCGGCCCAGTCCCAATACAGCTCGCGCGCCAGGCGCGTGACCGGACCGATCTCGTATTCGCGGTCTTCAAACCGGGTAATCGGCGTGACCTTGGAAATGTTGCCGGTCAGAAAGACTTCATCGGCGGCCTCGAAATCTTCGAAGCTCAGCGTTTCCTCGCGCACGTCCCGGCCGGCGTCGCGCAAAAGGCCGATGATGCGCTGGCGCGTGACCCCGTTCAGGAAGGTGCCGTTGGGGACCGGTGTGCGCACGATGCCGTCCTTGACCATGAACACGTTGGCGGTGGCCGTTTCCGCCACGTTGCCAAGCGCGTCGGCCACAAGGGCATTGTCGAACCCCCGAGAGCGCACATCGCGCAGCATCCGGCCGTTGTTGGGGTAAAGACAGGCCGCTTTTGCATCGACAGGTGCCATCGTGATCATCGGGCGGATGAAGCGGGTGCGCCCCAGTGTCTGCGCCGCGTCGGGCGCGGCCATCGGGATCTGTTCGAGGCAAAGGCTGAAAACCGTCGACTCCGGGTCCGGCATCACGACGCCCGGGCCCCCTTCCGTCGACCAGCACATCGGGCGGATGTAGACGGCGGCATCGGCGTCGAATTTCGCAACGCCTTCCTCGACCAGCGCCGCCATTTGCGCAACCTCCATCACGGGTCTGAGCCCCATCGCCCCGGCCGACCGGTTGAACCGTTCCAGGTGCGGCACCAGGTCGGGCATCACGCCATCAAAGGCGCGCGCGCCGTCAAACACCAGAGAGCCAAGCCACGTCCCGTGGTCGGCCGCGTTCATGACCGGCAAGTCGCCCTGGTGCCATGCGCCCTTGAACCACGTCCAGATCACTTCTCCGACCGCCATATTCCATTCCTCCGCTTCGTCCGGCCCCAGACTCGGAGCCGGTCATGCACCGACGATAACGCCAATCCGCCCCGGGCTTCAACCAGCGGAGATCAGGTGTTCCGCGAACTGTTCGCGCAGTTTGTTCTTGAGAACCTTGCCGGTCGCGCCGATCGGCAGTTCCTCGACGAAAATCACATCGTCCGGCACCTGCCACGACGCGATCTTGCCGTCATAGAAATCGAGCAGCTCCTGCCCGGTGACATCCGCGCCCTCGGCCTTCACGACGATCAGCAACGGGCGTTCATCCCACTTTTCATGCCGCGCCGCGATGGCCGCGGCATTGGCAACACCGGGGTGCGCGATGGCGATGTTTTCCAGTTCCACCGTCGAAATCCACTCGCCGCCCGACTTGATGATATCCTTCGAGCGGTCGCGGATCACCAGGTAGCCATCGCCATCAAGGGTCGCCACATCGCCGGTGTCGAACCATCCATCGTCGGTCAGCGCGCTTTCATCGGCGCCGAAATAGCTTTCGACAACCCAATGGCCGCGGATTTGCAGATCGCCCTGCGTTTCGCCATCGTTGGGCAACACCTTGCCCTCGGCATCGACGATGCGCAGTTCAACCCCCCAGGGCGGGCGGCCCTGGCCAAGGCGAACCTTTGCCATGTCCTCGGCGTCAAGACCGACATGTTTTTGCAGAATCTGGTTCATCGAGCCCAGCGGACTGGTTTCGGTCATGCCCCAGGCGTGGATCAGTTCCACATCGTATTTCTCGCGGAATGTCGCGATCATCGAGGGCGCAAGGGCCGAGCCACCCACGACGGTGCGCTCCAGGCTTGCCGCCCTGGACCCGGTCGCTTCCAGCGCCCCCAGCAGGCCCAGCCAGATCGTCGGGACGCCCAGCGCCAGCGTGACCTTTTCCCCGTCGATCAGCCTGACCAGGCTCTCGCCATCCAGCCCCGGCCCCGGCAGCACCAGCTTGCAGCCCACCGCCGCGGCGATATAGGGCACGGCCCAGGCGTTGACATGAAACATCGGCACGACCGGCAGAACGGTGTCACGCGCGGCAATCGCCAGCCCGTCGGGCTGGTTGCCGCCGATGGCGTGCAAGACCGTCGAACGATGGGTGTATTGAACGCCTTTCGGGTGGCCCGTGGTGCCCGACGTATAGCACAGCGACGAAGGAGAGTTCTCGTCAAGTTCGGGCCACCGGTAGTCCTGATCGCCGGTTTCCAGCAACTCGTCGTAGAATATCAGCCCCGGCACCATCGCCGCGGCCTCTTCATCGCGCGGGCCCAGCAGCACCACATGCTCGACCGTTTTCAGATGCTCGCCCAGTTTTGCGGCCACCGGCAGGAACGTCTTGTCAAGAAACAGCACCTTGTCCTGAGCATGGTTGATGATGTAGATCAACTGTTCCGGAAACAGCCGCGGATTGATCGTGTGGCACACCAGCCCGGCGCCGGCGACGCCGAAGTAGACCTCCAGATGCCGGCGGTTGTTCCAGGCGATGGTTGCGCAGCGATCCCCCTGTTCCAGCCCCAGCTTGCCCAGCGCTGAAGCCAGGCGGCGCGCATTCGCTTCGACCTCGCCCCAGCTTGTGCGGCTGACCTCGCCGGTGGTTTCCACCGAGACGACCTCGCCGCCGGCATGGTAACGTGCCGCGTGTTCGATCAGCGAACTGATCGTCAGCGGCTGGTGCATCATTGTGCCTGACATGGTTTTCGGGCCTCCCTTTTGTGGGCGAAAGCTAGAGCAAATTTTCGGTTCTGGTAAGACGATTCTTTCATTTCAGCCGCGCCTTCACGCGGCCACTACCGAACCGCGCGACCTGGCTTCAGGTTGATTTCGCCCGTGGCAAGGCGTCCCGGCAAAGGCCGGTCTCGTTCGCCTGCCGGTAAAGTTTCGCAGATACGATTTCCGACTTGCCGCCAATCGCGGCTGCCATTAAACGGGTCGGCGGAGACGTGGCCGAGTGGTCGAAGGCGCTCCCCTGCTAAGGGAGTAGGCGGGAAACCGTCTCGAGGGTTCGAATCCCTTCGTCTCCGCCACTGCCCTGCGAGAACCCGTTCTCCGCTTGTGGCCAACCCCTGATTTTCTTGCCGTTTTCAAAGGCCTTGGCCGACGGGCCGTTCACCTTCGTCCGCACAGATTCTCCAGAATCCGTCTCTCCGGGCCGTTTTCCTCTGAACCTCACGACTGCGGTAACCTGGTGAACCATCTGCAAGACACTGGAATCACACCATTAATTTGCAACGCAACCTGAACACTTCGATGCCGGTGGCGTTTGCCGGCAATCGGCCGGGATCGGGCGTTCGCCAGCATGAGAACATTGCCTGCCACGCGTCCTCCCGGGTCCGGGGCCGGTCGCCGGCCGGACGGGCGCGTCGTTTCCTGGTCTTGAACAGGGCTCCCTCCGGGGGGAAACCCCAGCCTGCCCGCCAGCTGTCACGCAGCCCAGGCCCGCCGCGCGGCCTCAAATGCAAGTCATACCGCCATTTTCGGCGTCAACCCGTGCGCCCCAGCACCCGCCCCAGCAGGCCGGGTCTTGCGGGTTCAGGCACCGGCAGCGCGTCCGGCGCAACCCGGCTCAGCGCCCATTTCGGCAAGACCGGCGCGCCCCCTATCGAGCAGCTCGACCCCATGTTCACCGGGTCGAACATCTTGACGAAACCGGGGGCGTTCAGGTCATCGGCATAGATCACCCCGCAAAGGCCCGACCGGCGCCGCGCTTCCAGCAACGGGCGGGCCTGAGCGAGAAACTCCGCAAAGGTCTCGGCACTGGCCACGGCGGTCGGGGGGGCGCCTTGCGGATCGAACACGAACCAGCCCTCGGGCGCCGCCGCCAGCCGCTCCCAGAACGCATCGAACGCGTCCCAGTCGAGGATGCCCGAGAACTTGCCGCGAAACGCCCGCCAGTAGGGCGTATCCGGGTAGAACGCATCGTTTTTCCGAGCCATGTCAGTGCCTTTCGCTGTCATGCCGCGCCACGATAGCGGCCTGCGCCGGGGATGTCGAACCCTCAGCCCGCGGCCGGAACGCGCCCGCCGACAAGGCGGGTGACAGTCTGTGCCGCCTCGACCACGGCCTCGCCGATCGGGGCCAGATCGCCGTCGCCGAAACGCGCCAGCGGGCCAGAGACCGACAGCCCGGCAAACGCCTCGCCAAACGCGTTGTAGATCGGCGCGGCCACGCAACGCATCCCGGCGTAATGTTCCTCGTCATCCAGCGCCCAGCCCCGCGCCGCGCTGCGCTCGAGGTCGGCAAACAGCGCCTCGGGCGTGGTCAGCGACTTTTCGGTGAACCCCGGCAGACCGGTCGCGCGCAGGATCTTTTCCACGTCCGGCCGCGCCATCGCCGCCATCAGCGCCTTGCCGATCCCCGACACATGCATCTGGCTGCGGGTGCCGGGCCGAAAGAACGCCCGGATCGGATTTTGCGTTTCGACCTGCGAAACATAGACGATATGGGCATTTTCCAGGATCGCCAGGTTCGCCGTTTCGCCGGTCTTTGCCATCAGGTCCCGCAGCGTCCGGCGCGAGCCATCCACGAGGTTCGTGCGCACCAGATAGGCGCTGCCGATCCGAAACGCCCCCACCCCGACCGACCATTCCTGCACGCTGTCGTCAAAGCCGACCATCCCGTGCCCATGCAGCGTGGCCAGCAGCCGGTGCGTGGTCGATGCCGGCAGGCCGACCTGTTCGGACAAGGCGCTGAGCGTCGCCCCACCCAGCCGCGCCAGCGCCTCCAGCACTAGCAACCCGCGCTCCAGCGCCTGCACGGTCTGCGGCTCGGTCGGGCGCGACAGGCGCGGGCGTCCGCGCTTTCTTTTCGGGGCCGCTTCATTCGCCATTTTTCGGTCCTTTCGTTTCTGAAATCGCCAGCCAGCCGGGCCAGGGCAATTTTCATGCCCTGCTCTGCCGGCAGGAATGAAAAAGGTTTTCAGCATTGTTTTCAGAACTATAGGTATTTTTTCCAAAAAACAGAACTATTTTTCAGAAAAATTGTAAATTCGGAGCGCTCCTGTATTCTGGCATCCACAGATTCCCGAATGAAGGACTTTCCATGTTTGGCCTCAACCCGGTCTTCATCCCCGGCCCGACCAACATCCCCGACCGGCTGCGCGCCGCCATGAACGTGCAGACGCTCGACCACCGCGCGCCGGACTTCGTGCAGGTCTTCGCCCCGGTTCTGGCCGACCTGAAAAAGGTGTTTCGCACCGAAAACGCCGAGACATTCGTCTTTCCGGCCAGCGGAACCGGCGGCTGGGAGGCGGCGCTCACCAACACGCTTGGCCCAGGCGACAAGGTGCTGGTGGCGCGCTACGGCATGTTCAGCCACCGCTGGATCGACATGTGCCAGCGCCACGGGCTGGACGTGCAGGTGCTCGAATGCGAATGGGGCACCGGCGCGCCGGCCGACCGTTTCGCCGAGACGCTTGCCGCCGACAGCGCGCAGGACATCAGGGCCGTGCTGGTCACCCATAACGAAACCGCAACCGGCGTGGTTTCCGATGTGGCTGCCGTGCGCGCCGCCATCGACAGCGCCGACCACCCGGCGATGCTGTTTGTCGATTGCGTCTCGTCGCTCGGCTCGATGGATTTCCGCATGGACGACTGGGGCGTCGACATTGCCATTGCCGGCTCGCAGAAGGGGTTCATGCTGGCTGCCGGCGCGGCCATTCTCGCCGCATCCCCCAAGGCTCTGGCGGCGATGGACGGCGCGCGGGCGCATCGCTGCTATTTCGATTTCCGCGACATGCGCGCGGCCAATGCCTCGGGCGGGTTTCCCTACACCCCGCCGCTCAACCTGATCTTCGGGTTGCGTGAAAGCCTCGACATGCTGTTCGAGGAAGGGCTCGACAACGTCTTTGCCCGCCACCACCGCCTTGCAACAGGCGTGCGCAAGGCGGTTGACGCCTGGGGGCTCAGGCTGGTGGCGAAGTCGCCAAAGCTCCAGTCCGACAGCGTCAGCGCCATCTATGTGCCCGAGGGTTTCGATTCCAACGCGCTCACCGATCACGCCTATGCCACCTACGACGTCTCCTTCGGCGTCGGGTTGGGCGAGATGAACGGCAAGGCCTTCCGCATCGGCCATCTCGGGGCGCTGAGCGACGTGATGGTGCTTTCCGGGCTGGCCACCGCGGAAATGGCGATGAAAGACATGGATTTCCCGATCG
>Ga0256839_1000750_pt1 | contig 41504 bp, 45 predicted proteins | sample 354166metaG_FD_185968 | JGI IMG/M metagenome (GOLD analysis project Ga0256839, IMG submission 185968) | Hydrothermal vent microbial communities from Mid Atlantic Ridge, Atlantic Ocean - 354-166 | ecosystem: Environmental > Aquatic > Marine > Hydrothermal vents | place: Atlantic Ocean: Mid...
CCCAGCGCATTGAGTGCGGCGGCGTCATCGGGGTTGGCCTCGAGGATGCGGCGCATGTCGGACTCGAGCATCTCCAGGTCGTTGATACGGGCGGCGGTCAGTCCCCGCGCGTACAGCAGGTCTCTGTTGTTGGGAGCGATCTTGAGCCCCTTGTTGTAGGCGCGAATGGCGTCGCGGTAGCGGCCGGCCTGATTGTAGATTTCGCCTTCGGCGAGATAGATACGGACCAGGGAACCGTCGGACTGGCTGCCGGCGGCCATGTTTTCGAGGGCGGCGATGGCCTCGTCCAGCTTGCCGTCGCGGGCCATCAGAAAGGCGCTGCGCAGTCGGGCGTCGAAGCGGTATTCGCCGTTGCGTACCTGCCGGTAATACTCGATGGCCTTGCCGTGCTTGCCCTGGCTTTCCTCGATGCGGCCGAGGTAATAGAGGGCCTCGCCACGGCGCTTGCCAAGTTTCAGCAGCTGGTTGAGGTAGCGTCGCGCATCGTCGAATCGCTGGGCTTCCAGCGCCAGCAGGCCGAGGGTGTAGAGCAGATCGGCGTCCTGCGGCGAGCGCTGGAGCAGTTTTTCGAATTCGATGCGCGCCTTGTCGTACTGCTTCATGTCCACCAGCAGGCGTGCATAGGCCAGCCGCAGCTGTTGATCGCCCGGCTTGCCGAGCACGGCCTTGCGCAGGCTTTGCAGCGCTTCCTGGCGGCGGTTGAGCTTGATCAGCAGTTTGGCGCGCAATGCATGGACATCGGGCAGGTCGCGGATTCGGAGGGCCCGGTCAACGGCTTCCAGAGCCTGGTCGTTTTTGCCCGACTGGGCGGCAAGCACGGCATACAGGTATTGGGCCTGGGCATGGCCGCTGAAGCGGTCGCGAATGCGGCGGGCGACTTCCAGCACGGTGTCGCGATTCTGCTCGCGGAGCAGTATGCCGAGCAGTGCGCGGAATTCCTCGTCGCCGAGGCTGGGTTGTGCCTCGAGCACCTGGATCAGGTAATTGGCGGCCTGTTCGGGCCGGTTCTGGCGGATGTAGATGACGGCGCCGATCTGGCGGGCTTCCAGCTTGTCCGGCTGCAGCTGGATCCAGCGCTCGGCGGCCTTGCGGGCGGCCTCCAGATCCTGGGCGTAGATGGCAACACGCACCGCGCGCTCGGCAATTCGCGGATCGTCCAGTTCGTTGGCCAGTTGCAGGTAGTTGCTGACCGCGATGTCGGCACGGCCACGGCTGATGGCGGTTTCGGCCAGCAACATCTTGTATACCGCATCCTTCTCGGGCGCCGGCTGGGCATCGTCGAGCGGGCGGATTTGTGCACGCTCGGCCTCCAGCATCGGCTCGCCGGGGGCGCTGTCGATACCGGGCAGGCTGGCGCAGCCGCCCAGCCACAAGGCCAGCATGGGGAGCAGGAGGAGGTGAAAGAGGGTCCCTGAATACGTGAACGGATGCAGCATGATTTTCCCGGTGGAGTAAACGGCGTGTCCCGTCGTGTGCAGCTGATGAGTGTAGCACCCGCCCGCACGGTCGAGAAGATGCGGTGCTTAGGATCGGGAAGAACGGCCAAGGTTCCCTTGCTATTGGCGGGTCAATGCCGGAAAATTCCCCGTTTGTTTCCGCCGTCTCCGCGTCCATGCCCCTACTTGCCCTGGGAATCAACCACCAGACCGCTCCGGTCGAGATCCGCGAGAAGGTGACCTTCACGCCGCCCCAGGTGGACGAGGCCCTGCGCCAGGCGCGGTCGCTGCCAGGAGTCGATGAGGCGGTGATCGTGTCCACCTGCAACCGTACCGAGCTGTATTGCTCGGTCAGCGAGGATTACCCGGACAGCCTGCCGGCCTGGCTGGCCGATTTCCATGGACTGACCGATGCGGATCTGACACCTTATCTATATCAGCACCGTGACCAGGAGGCGGTGCAGCATCTGTTCCGTGTCGCCAGTGGGCTGGACTCGATGGTGCTCGGCGAGCCACAGATTCTCGGCCAGCTGAAGTCGGCCTTCGACACGGCCTGCTCCGGAGAGAGCGTCAAGACCGTGCTCGGACGCCTGTTCCAGCACGGCTTCACGGTGGCGAAGAAGGTGCGGACGGATACCGAGATCGGCTCCAATCCGGTATCGGTGGCCTTCGCCGCGGTGTCCCTTTCGAAGCAGATCTTCGGCGACCTGCAACCCCTGCACGCCTTGATGATCGGCGCAGGCGAGACCATCGAGCTGGCGGCGCGGCATCTGAAGAGCCAGCAGATCGGCGGCATTACCATTGCCAACCGCACGGTGGAGCGGGCCGAGGCGCTGGCCGCCGAGCTGGGCGGAGAGGCGATCTCCATCGGTCAGATTCCCGAACATCTGCCCCGCGCCGACATCGTGATCTCTTCCACCGCCAGCCAGTTGCCCATACTCGGCAAGGGCGCCACCGAGACCGCGCTCAAGCAGCGCCGACATCGCCCCATCTTCATGGTCGATCTGGCGGTGCCGCGGGATATCGAACCCCAGGTCAGCGAGCTGGACGATGTCTATCTCTACACGGTGGACGACCTGAAGGAGGTCATCGACGAGAACCGCCGATCCCGTGAACAGGCGGCGCGGGAGGCGATGGAGATCATCGAGGTCGAGGTGCGCCAGTTCGAGCACTGGCTGCGTACCCACCAGTCGGCGGACCGCATCCGTGACCTGCGCCAGAGTGCCGAAGCCTTGAAACAAGAGTGCCTGGACCGCGCACTGGCACGGCTGAACAAAGGCGAAGATCCGCGTCAGGTGCTGGAATCGCTGGCCGGCAATCTCGGCAACAAGTTCCTGCACGGCCCGACCCTGCGCATGCGGCAGGCGATCAAGGAAGACGACAACGCCACCGCCGAGCTGCTCCTCGAACTGTTCCGCGGCAAATGAAACCCTCGATACAGAACAAGCTGGAGGCCCTGAGTGCGCGCCACGAGGAGATCGCCGGCTTGCTTGCCGAGCCCGAGGTCATCAGCGATCAGAACCGTTTTCGCCAACTGTCGATGGAATACGCCCAGCTGGAGGATGTGGTGCGCGCCTACGATGCCTATCGAGAGGCGGAGGCGGATCTGGAATCGGCGCGCGAGATGCTGGCCGAGGACGATGCCGAGATGCGCGCCCTGGCAGAGGATGAAATCGCCGATGCCGGACAGCGCATGGAGGCCCTGGAGCGCGAATTGCAAAAGCTGTTGTTGCCCCGCGATCCCAACGACAACAGCAATGTGTTTCTGGAAATACGCGCCGGTACCGGCGGTGACGAGGCGGCGATCTTCGCCGGTGACCTGTTCCGCATGTATTCCCGCTATGCGGAGCGCAAGGGCTGGCGCATCGAGGTGATGAGCGCCAGCGAGGGCGAGCATGGCGGCTACAAGGAGATCATCGCCCGCGTCATCGGCCAGGGCGTCTATTCCCAGCTCAAGTTCGAGTCCGGTGCCCACCGCGTGCAGCGGGTGCCGGAAACCGAGTCCCAGGGTCGCGTCCACACCTCGGCGGCGACGGTGGCGATCATTCCCGAGGCCGACGAGGTCGAGCGCATCGAGATCAACCCGGCGGAGCTGCGCATCGATACCTTTCGCGCCTCCGGGGCGGGCGGCCAGCATGTCAACAAGACCGATTCGGCGATCCGCATTACCCACCTGCCCACGGGTCTGGTGGTGGAATGCCAGGACGAACGCTCGCAGCACAAGAACAAGGCCCGGGCGCTGTCCCTGCTGCAGGCGCGGCTCTACGATGCCGAGAAGCAGAAACAGCAGCAGGAGCAGGCTGCCGAGCGCAAATCCCTGGTGGGCAGCGGCGACCGCTCCGAACGCATCCGCACCTACAATTTCCCGCAGGGACGGATCACCGATCACCGCATCAACCTGACACTCTACAAGCTCGACGATGTCATGCAGGGCGACCTCGATCCGGTGATCGAGCCGCTGATCCAGGAATACCAGGCCGAGCAGCTCGCCAGCCTGTCACAAGACTGAGCCGGCGTGACTGCCGAAGCGCGCAGTATCCGTCACTGGCTCGAACAGGCCACCCGGCGGCTGGACGCGCACAGCGAATCCCCCCGTCTCGATGCCGAACTGTTGCTGGCCCACTGCCTGCAACGCGACCGCAGCTGGCTGATGGCCTGGCCGGAGCACCCGCTCGAGCCCGAGATGGTGGACTGTTTCCAGGCCTTGCTGCGGCAACGCCTGGAAGGTCAGCCGGTGGCCTACCTGCTGGGAGAACGCGAGTTCTGGTCGCTGTCGCTGGCGGTCACGCCGGCAACCCTGGTGCCGCGCCCGGAAACCGAGCTGCTGGTGGAAACCGCCCTTGAGTGGCTTGCCGACCGGCCGGCGCCACGCCTCCTCGAACTGGGCACCGGCAGCGGTGCCATCGCGCTGGCACTGAAAAAGGAACGGGCGGATGCCGACATCACCGCCACCGACATCAGCCCCCGGGCGCTGGCCGTTGCCGCCGGCAATGCCCGCCGTCACCGCCTCGACATCCGCTTTCTGGTCTCCGACTGGTATGCCGCCATCGACGGCGGCGCGGTCTTCGATCTGATCCTGTCCAATCCGCCCTATATCGCCGCCGGAGACCCCTTTCTGCAACGCGGAGACCTGCCGGCCGAGCCGCAACAGGCCCTGTGCAGCGGCCCCGAAGGGCTGGAGGCCCTGCGCCGCATCATTGCCGGTGCCCCCGGCAGGCTGAAGTCTGGCGGCGGGTTGATGCTGGAGCACGGTTATCGGCAGGGCGATGCGGTCCGTGGGCTGCTGCAAGCCGAGGGTTTTGAGCGGGTGCACAGCCTTGAAGACTTCAGTGGCCTGCCCCGGGTCAGTCTCGGAACAAAACCCGGCCCGGTGCAGGGCGAAGTTGAAATTCACCGCCCACCGTCGTAGTCTGGGACGATGGAGGAGACCTGCATAAGAACACGAAGGGTCTGCCTGGCGCGCAACGAGGATCGACAACAGGCCGCCCGTGCCTGTGCCAGTCTCAACGGCATTCAGGGGGTGATCTCGGCTCGTCCGCTCAACGACCGCCAGCTGATGCTCAGCTATTCGCTGGAATACCTCAGTTTCGAACTGATCGAAGCGCTGCTGCGCGAACTCGGCTTCTATCTCGACAACTCCCTGCCCGCCATCATCCGACGCACCGTTTATCAATACCTCGAGGACAATGCCCGTGAGCGCCTGCGCCTGCAACGCGAGGAGCAGCGGCTGGCCTGCTCGGTGGATCCCGATCGTCATTCGGCCAGCGAGCAGCCCGAGAAGTACTGGAGCGACTACCACTGAGTGGCGTTTCCGGCTGTTGCTGGTGCTGTTGCCGCTGCTTGCATCCTGTTCCAGGGTGCTGGTCAGCGTGCCTGATCAGCCGCAGCGGCTTGTACTGGCACGGGATGCGGTGATACAGCCCTGCCGCGTGAGTGACACCACGCTGAGCACATGGTTCACCGCCAATACGGCCCTGTGCCTGAGATTCGGGCCGTGGCCGACCGGTGGGGCGGTGTGGCTGCGCCTGCCTGCGGGAAGCCGGTTGCGGGTAGTGGAACGGCGCGATCTGCGGCTGATCGATGGCGAGGATGTGCTGTACCGACTGCAGCTGCCGAAGGGATATCCACGGCCGCAGCGGCCCGTCTATGTCAACGAGAATCTGATGAAGCTGAACCGGGTGCTGCAACAGAAGCCGGCTCCATCCGGGTAATCGTCCAGCCCCGCTGTTTGAGGGCAGCGATCAGCCCGTCCGGACCCGCCAGGTGGGCGCTGCCCACGATGATCAACTCCAGTGGCGCGTCGCGCAGCAGGTCCTCGATCTGTGGCAGCCAGAGGCGATTGCGTTCGACGATCAGGCTGCGGTAGAGCCCCGGCGCCTGCTGGCGCATTGGCTTCAGCATCAACTGCTCCAGGGCTGTCAGATCGCCTTCCCGCCAGGCCGTCACCATGCGTTGGTATTCGCGTTCCAGACTGTTCAGTTCGTCCAGGGTCTGCCGGATCAGCGCGTCTTCCTCGCCTTCCCCCATCCGCGCGATGAATTCGATCTGCTGTTGTGGCGTCTCCAGCCAGCCGATTGGCTTGCCGTCTCGGCGGGCGCGCTGGAACAGGGTCTCGTCCACGCCCGGAGCGTCGACGCCCAGCCGTTGTAGTTCCATCAGGCTCAGGCTCAGCGCCAGCAGCGCCGGGCGGAAGCCCTCGAAAGCGGCCATGCTGCCACCCATCTGGCGCAGCCGCTGTCGGACACGCTCCAGGGTGTCGGCGGACAGCCGGTCGGCAAGGTGCCTGCCCTCGGGCAGGCGCAGTGCCCGCTGCATGGCCGAGGCAAATTCTGCTGTGCGGGTGGCAGCGATGTCGGTTTCGAAGATCAGCCGGTCGGCGGCGCGGTAGGCTCGGTCGAAGGCCTCGGGCAGTGGGTAATCCTCCTCCCGCAACAGATGAATGCTGCCAGTCAGGAACAGCCTGTGACCCTCTCCTTCCACCTGCCACAGCGGTTGGGCATCGGCCGCCGGCCATGCCAGGGCCAGCAGCAGAAACAGCAGTCCGCATGTGACGCCCTGTTTCATCGCCGCAGGTCCGCGATGTATTGCTTCAGCTCGGCCCAGGCCGGCATCGGGTCGCTCCATCGGTTGACCTCATGGCGCGTGGAAAAGGGGTGGGGTGTGAAAAAGGCGAGCAGCCGCCGCAGCTTGTCGCCGATTCCGTAGCGGCGGTCACGCAACACCAGGTAGAGGCTGTCCAGGTCACCGAGCAGCCAGCGCAGCCGCCGCCCGGTGCGGTAGCCGCTCATCTCGGGCAGGGGTTCTCCGCGGGTCGCTCGGTACAGCAGTTGCGGAAAATCCACGCCGGCGTCGATGGCCAGCTGCAGCGAGCCCCAGAAGCGGGTGTTTACCTCCATCAGCCAGGCCTTGCCCGATTCATCGATGCGAAATTCCACCATCGCCACCCCGTGCCAGCCGGCATCATCCAGCAGTTCACGGGCGGCCTGTTGCATCCGGGGATCCGGTACAACGCTCTCGCTGAGCACGCTGACGCCCCCCTGGGGCGGTTTCTCGCGCAAGCGCCGGTGAGCGAAAAAGCAGACCGCCTGCCCGCGGTTGTAGAGCGCGAACACCCCTCCGCCATGGCCGGGGATGAAGCGCTGAAGCATGAATTCATGATCCTGCAGCCAGGGGCTGGTGGCGAGGCAGGCTTCCAGTTCCGCGCGGTCGCGCGCGATCTGCACCGAGGTGGTCAGCCAGCGATCGCCGAGCCACAGGTGCGAACGGCAAGGCTTGATCACCACCGGATAGTCACCGATGGAGGCGGTATCGACCTCAGCTGCCCGCGCGAAAAGCTGCGATTCCGGCACCGCGATCCCCAGGCGGCCTGCCCGCTCCACCAGGCGGCCCTTGTCGCCCAGCGACAACAGCCGTTCGGCATCGGCGAAGGGCAGGGACAGGGCGGCCTCAGGATGCCGCTGGTTGTGCATCAGGATCAGCTGGCTGGTGAATTCGGTCATCGGAAACAGCAGATCGATGCCCTCCCGCTGCTGGCAGTCGGCCAACCAGTCGATGAACGCATCCGGCGCCTCACGAACCGAGGGATGCTGCGCGTAAGCGCGGCAAAAGCGCGAATGGCCGGCCAGTGCCCACGGCAGACTGTCGGCCGCCAGCAGCTCCAGCCCGTCCATGCGCCCCAGAGAGCGCATGCAGGCCAGCGCGCTGCGCTGGTTGGCATCGAGGATGAGGATACGCGGCATGATTCCCTGCGCTGTTTAGCAAACCGGGCGAATATGACGCAAAAGAGGCTCCGTGTCTCGCGCCACGGGCGTATAGCGCCGATTGTTTCACAAAGGGCTATCCTTTCGGGCGATCTATTGATTCTGCCGCCAGTAACCGAGTAAAATGCCCGGTTACTTTTCATCGAGCAGAATCATGGACTCTTCGCGTCGTTTTGATGTCATCGTGATCGGTGGCGGCCATGCGGGCACCGAGGCCGCACTGGCCAGCGCGCGCATGGGTGCGCGGACGCTGCTGCTTACCCACAATATCGAGACCCTGGGCCAGATGAGCTGCAACCCGGCCATCGGCGGTATCGGCAAGGGGCATCTGGTGAAAGAGATCGACGCCCTGGGCGGGGCGATGGCGCTGGCGGCGGATCGCGCCGGCATCCAGTTCCGGGTGCTCAACCGGCGCAAGGGGCCGGCGGTGCGCGCCACCCGTGCTCAGGCGGATCGCCAGCTCTACCGCATGGCGATACGCGAAACGCTGGAAAACCAGCCCAACCTCTCGCTGTTCCAGCAGCCGGTGACCGACCTGATCGAGCACCAGGGCCGGGTCGAGGGTGTGGTCACCGAGATGGGCCTGAAGTTCCATGCCCCGAAGGTGGTGCTGACCGTCGGCACCTTCCTTGCCGGCAAGATCCACATTGGCCCGGCGAACTACAGCGGCGGCCGTGCCGGCGATCCGGCCTCCGGCGCGCTGGCGGCCCGCCTGCGTGAACGGCCCTTCCGTATCGGCCGGCTGAAAACCGGCACTCCGGCGCGCCTGGACCGCAAGACACTGGATTATTCGAAGATGCAGGAACAGCCGGGCGACGACCCGCTGCCGGTGTTCTCCTACATGGGATCGCGTGATCTGCATCCGCGCCAGGTCAGCTGCCACATCACCTGGACCACCGAGGAAACCCACGACATCATCCGTTCCGGCCTGGATCGCTCGCCGCTGTTCGGCGGACAGATCGAGGGCACCGGCCCGCGCTACTGTCCGTCGATCGAGGACAAGGTGGTGCGCTTCGCCGACAAGACATCGCATCAGATCTTTGTCGAGCCGGAAGGCCTGAACCTGACCGAAGTCTATCCCAACGGCATCTCCACCAGCCTGCCCTTCGATATACAGGAACGGCTGATCCACAGCATTCCCGGCTTCGAGCGGGCGCACATCATCCGTCCCGGCTATGCCATCGAATACGATTATTTCGACCCGCGCGATCTGCGTCCCGACCTGCAGACCCGTTTTTTCGAAGGGCTGTACCTGGCCGGACAGATCAATGGCACCACCGGCTACGAGGAAGCGGCCGCCCAGGGCCTGCTGGCGGGTGCCAATGCGGCGGCCGCGGTGCTCGGACGCGAACCGCTGACGCTGCGCCGCGACCAGGCCTACATCGGGGTGTTGATCGATGACCTGATCACCCGCGGCACCTCCGAGCCCTACCGCATGTTCACCAGCCGCGCCGAATACCGTCTGATGCTGCGGGAAGACAATGCCGACCGTCGGCTGACCGCAATCGGCCGTGATCTGGGGCTGGTGGACGACGCCCGCTGGTCGGCGTTCAACGACTATCAGGAACGGCTGGAGCGGCTCGAACAGGCGTTGCGCGACCAGTGGCTGCGGCCGGGCATGGCCGGTGTCGAGGCCATCAATGCACGCCTGGATCGCCCGATCGGCCATGAATACCGCCTCGCCGAGCTGCTGCGCCGCCCGCAGCTGGGCACCGACGATCTGATGCCCTTTGTTCCCGGTGCCGAAGACTACCCGGAGCGGGTGCGTGAGCAGGCGGAGATCGACGGCAAGTACGCCGGCTATCTGTCGCGTCAGCAGGAAGAGATCGAAAAGGCGCGCCGTCACGAGGAAACCGAGCTGCCCGACGACCTGGACTACGACCGGGTCAAGGGCCTGTCCAACGAGGTGCGGCAGAAGCTGGCCGACATACGGCCGGCCACACTGGGACAGGCGGCGCGCATCTCCGGTGTAACCCCGGCCGCCATCTCGCTGCTGCTGGTGCACCTCAAGCGGTTGCAGGCGCCGATCCGCAAGAGCGCCTGATGCGGGACGCCATCGCGCGCGGCCTGAGCCGAATGGGCATCGACGCCACGGACGGCCAGCGGGAGGCGCTGGAAGGCTTTCTGCATTTGCTGCAGAAATGGAACCGGGTCTACAACCTGACGGCCATCACCGAGCCTGAGGCGATGGTCAGCCGGCACCTTCTCGACAGCCTGGCGGTATTGCCCCACCTGCCGCCCGCCGGGCGTTTTCTCGATGTCGGTACCGGTGCCGGCCTGCCTGGCATCCCGCTGGCCATCATGATGCCGGATTGCGACTGGGTGCTGCTCGACAGCAACGGCAAGAAGACCCGCTTCGTGCAGCAGGCCATTGCCGAGCTGGGTCTTGCGCGGGCCAAAGTTGTGCGGGCCCGGGTTCAGGATTATCATGCCGAGGCATTTTTCGATGTGGTGCTGAGCCGGGCCTATGCCTCGCTCGCGGATTTCGTCCAATCGGTCGAGCACCTGCGGGGGCCGTCGACCCGCCTGATGACCCTCAAGACCGAGCCGGAAGCGGGGGATCTGCGCGCACTGCGCGAACAGGGCCATCACATCGACATCATCCGACTGCGGGTGCCCGGCATCGACGCGCCGCGCAGCCTGGTCCTACTCGAGCGAACGGATACATGACCAAGACCATCACCATCGCCAACCAGAAGGGCGGTGTCGGCAAGACCACCACCTGCGTCAACCTCGCCGCCTCGCTGGCCGCGACAAAGCGCCGGGTGCTGCTCATCGACATGGATCCGCAGGGCAACGCGACCATGGGCAGCGGTATCGACAAGAACGCGCTGGAAGCCAGTGTCTGCGACCTGTTGCTCGGCGACCGGACCGCGGAGCAGGTGATCCAGCCGTCCCCGGCCGGTTACGACATCATGCCGGCCAACGCCGATCTGACCGCCGCCGAGGTCCAGCTGATGAACAAGATCGGGCGCGAGCACCAGCTGCAGCTGGCGCTCAAGCCGGTGGCCGGCAATTACGACTACATCCTCATCGATTGCCCGCCTTCGCTGAACATGCTTACCGTCAACGCGCTGGTGGCGGCCAACGGCGTGGTGATCCCGATGCAGTGCGAATACTACGCACTGGAAGGGCTCAGCGCGCTGCTCGACACCATCGAGCAGATCCGCATCAGCGTCAATCCGGAGATCCAGCTCGAAGGCCTGTTGCGCACCATGTACGACCCGCGCAACAATCTGGCCAACGATGTGTCCAGCGAACTGATCGAGCATTTCGGCGACCGCGTCTACCGTACCGTGATTCCACGCAACATCCGGCTTGCCGAAGCGCCGAGCTATGGCCAGCCGATCCTCCAGTACGACAAGAACTCCCGCGGCTCCATGGCCTACCTGGCCCTGGCCGGCGAGGTGTTGCGTCGCGACGCCAAGCAGAACCACTACGCAAACGGATAGACATGGCAGCGAAGAAGAAACGGCTGGGCCGCGGGCTTGGTTCCCTGATCGGCAATGTACAGGAAGTCACCGAACCCAGCGCCCAGGAGCTGGCCAACGGCCTGCAGGAGCTGCCGGTGGACCGAATCCAGCGCGGCGAATACCAGCCACGCAAGCACTTCGACGAGGCATCCCTCAACGAGCTGGCCGAATCGATCCGTGCCCAGGGCGTGGTGCAGCCCATCGTGGTGCGCCGCGAGGGAGAGCACTATGAACTGATCGCCGGCGAGCGCCGCTGGCGTGCCGCACAAATCGCCGGACTGCAGTCGATACCGGCGGTCATCAAGGACATCGACAGCCAGGCCGCCGCCGCCATCGCTCTGATCGAGAACATCCAGCGTGAAGACCTCAATCCTCTGGAAGAAGCCATGGCCCTGCAACGGCTGATCGACGAGTTCGGCCTCACCCACATGCAGGTCGCCGAATCGGTGGGCCGCTCCCGGGTGGCGGTCACCAATCTGCTGCGGCTGCTGGAGCTGGCGGAGCCGGTCAAGGAGATGGTCAACAAGGGGCTGCTGAGCATGGGGCATGCGCGGGCGCTGCTGGCTCTGCCGAAAGAGGATCAGCCGGAGCTGGCACGGGTGGTCGTGCACCGCGGTCTGTCGGTGCGCGAAACCGAGGCGCTGGTGAAGAAGACGCTGGCGCCCAAGCCGCCTGCTGCCGACAAGGCCGTCGATCCGGACATCCAGCGCCTGGAGCAGCGCATCAGCGAAAGCCTGTGTGCCCAGGTGCGCATCAAGCCGGGCAAGAAAGGCTCGGGCCAGCTGGTCATCCATTTTCACAACAACGATGAACTGGACGGCATACTGCAGCACCTGATGGGCGATTCCTGAGCGTTGCCCCGTCCTGGCGGTACCGTTCGTCGGCAGGTTGAACACATAAAAATAGCTTGTCGGGTCAATACTAATCGAGGCATAAATTTTATGATTGCTCGATTGATTCTGATTTAGAGAACTCTTATACTCTGCCGCGCATCGAGTCAGGGCGAGGTTTTCGACGTGAGCGGCCATGAAACCGCGCTGAAGGCCCGGATTCTGTGGATACCGGCGCTGCAGGTCGCAGTGCTGGCGGTCTATCTGACGCTGGTCTGGCTGATGCGGTGGGGTGATGCGTTCTCTGCGCTGACGGGCTGCCTGATCGGCCTTGTCCCACAGCTTTACTTCGGTTTCAGGATGTATCGGCAGGCGGACAACAACGACGCCGCCAACTGGCTTGGCCATGCCTACCGCGCAAGCTTCGGCAAGTGGCTGATGACGGGGCTGATGTTCTTCATCGCTTTCGCCTCCGACTATTCCTGGGACGCGGTTGTACTGTTCATCGGCTACCTGCTCATGCAGGTGACCGTTTTTTTTGCACACGTGATAGTGAAAAGGTAGTCAGCGCCCATGTCCTACGAATCGTCCGGCGAGTACATCAAGCACCACCTGACCAACCTCACCTTTGGGCAAAAGGCCGATGGCAGCTGGGGCATTGCGCACAGCGCCCAGGATCTTCAGGAAATGGGCTTCTGGGCCATCAACCTGGATACCATGGGCTTTTCCATCCTGCTCGGCGTGCTGTTCCTGTGGGGCTTTCGTCGGGTGGCGAAAAAGGCCTCCACCGATGTGCCCAGCGGCTGGCAGAATTTCGTCGAGATGATCATCGAGTTCATCGACGAGTCCGTGCGCGGCTCCTACTCCGGCACCAGCAAGCTGGTGGCACCGCTGGCGCTGACCATCTTCGTCTGGGTATTCCTGATGAACGCGATGGACCTCATTGCCGTCGATCTTGTACCCTGGCTGGCCTCGCCGATTGCGCCCTATCTCAAGATTGTGCCGTCCACCGATCCCAACATTACCTTTGGCCTGTCGCTGACCGTGTTTGCGCTGGTCCTCTATTACAGCTTCAAATTCAAGGGTCCCGGCGGCTTCTTTGCCGAGCTGGCCTTTCATCCCTTCCCCAAGTGGATGTTCCCGATCAACCTCGTGCTCGAGGGCGTGACCCTGATCGCCAAGCCGGTCTCCCTCGCGCTGCGACTGTTCGGCAACATGTACGCCGGTGAAATGATCTTCATCCTGATCGCTCTGATGTACAGCGGCGGATGGGCGCTGGGGCTGTTCGGCGGCTTCCTGCAACTCGGCTGGGCCATCTTCCATATCCTGATCATCACGCTGCAGGCGTTCATCTTCATGACGCTGACCATCGTGTATCTGGACATGGCGTCCCAGGAAACACACTAATTCCCTAAACAACCAACTCACTAGGAGATTTTCATGGAATCTGCACTGCTTTACATCGCTGGCGCACTGATGATGGGCCTGGGCGCTCTCGGCGCGGCCGTCGGTATCGGCATCCTCGGTGGTCGCTTTCTCGAAGGCGCTGCCCGTCAGCCCGAGCTGATCCCGATGCTGCGCACCCAGTTCTTCATCGTCATGGGTCTGGTGGACGCGGTTCCGATGATCGCGGTCGGTCTGGCCATGTATGTCATGTTCGCTGTCGTAGGCGGATAAGCACCGCGAGTCACCTACTCAACTCGAGGACAGCATTATGAATTTCAATGCAACCCTGATCGGGCAGATGATCACCTTCGCGGTGTTCGTCTGGTTCTGCATGAAATACGTCTGGCCGCCGCTGATGGCCGCGCTCGAGGAGCGCAAGACCCGCATCGCCGACGGGCTCGCCGCCGCCGAGCGGGGCAAGAAGGATCTGGAGCTGGCCAAGTCCCGCGCCAGCGAGGATCTGAAGGAAGCCAAGCAGCAGGCTCAGGAGATCATTGCCCAAGCGCAGAAGCGTGCCAGCGAGATTGTCGACGATGCCAAGGGCAAGGCCGAGCAGGAGGCAGAGAAGATCAAGACCGCCGCCAGCGCCGATATCGAGCAGGAGATCAACGCCGCGCGCGAGCAGTTGCGCAAGCAGGTGGCGGCCATTGCCGTTGCCGGTGCCGAAAAGATCATCGAGCGCGAAATCGATGCCGAGGCGCACAGCAAGGTGCTCGAAGAGCTGGCCACGCAGATCTAGGAATGACCCATGTCTGATTTTGAAACCGTGGCCCGCCCCTACGCGCGTGCGCTGTTCGACCTGGCCCGCGAGGAAGACCGCATGGGCTGGTGGTCGGATCTGCTGGGCGCCGCCGCACAGGTGGTGGCCAATGACGATCTGCAGCAGCTGATTGCCTCGCCGGCCATGGAAGAGCGCGAGATCGCCGATCTGCTGGTTACCCTGCTCGGCGCGCTGGACGGCGTGCCCGAGCCGACCCAGGAGCTGCGCAACCTGTTTGCGCTGATGGCCGAGAACGGCCGTCTGGCCGTGCTGCCCGCGGTGGCCGAACGCTTCGAGCAGCTCAAGCACGAAGCGGAGGGGGTCGTCGATGTGCAGGTGCGCAGCGCGCGCAAGCTGACCGCCAAGCAGAAGAAGGAGCTGGAGCAGAAGCTGGAGCAGCGCTTCGGCAAGGCGGTGGAGCTCAGCGTCGAGATCGACAAGTCACTGCTCGCCGGAGTGGTCATCAAGGCCGGTGATCTGGTCATCGACGGCTCCACCCGCGGACGCCTCGACAAGCTGACCTCTCTGTTGAACAAATAACTGAATTACTTTTTACGGGATACCGACATGCAACTCAATCCGTCAGAAATTAGCGAACTGATCAAAGAGCGCATCAAGAACTTCGAGAGCGCGGCCGAAGCACGGACCGAAGGCACCATCGTCAGCCTGACCGACGGCATCGCGCGCATTCACGGTCTGGCGGATGTCATGTCCGGCGAGATGATCGAGTTCCCCGGCGACACCTACGGCATGGCGCTGAACCTGGAACGCGACTCGGTCGGTGCGGTGATCCTCGGTGCCTACGAGCACCTGTCCGAGGGCGATACCGTCAAGTGTACCGGACGCATCCTCGAGGTGCCGGTGGGCGAGGCCCTGCTCGGCCGAGTGGTGAACTCGCTGGGCGAGCCGATCGACGGCAAGGGCCCGATCGAGACCCAGGTGTTCTCTCCGATCGAAAAGGTCGCTCCGGGCGTCATTGAACGCAAATCCGTCGATCAGCCGGTCCAGAGCGGCCTCAAGGCGATCGACGCCATGGTTCCGGTTGGCCGTGGACAGCGCGAACTGATCATCGGTGACCGCCAGACCGGCAAGTCCGCGGTCGCCATCGATGCCATCATCAATCAGAAGGGTACAGGCATCAAGTGCATCTATGTCGCCGTGGGCCAGAAGGCGTCCACCGTGGCCAATGTGGTGCGCAAGCTGGAAGAACATGGCGCCATGGAACACACCATCGTGGTTGCCGCCACCGCATCCGATTCCGCCGCCATGCAGTACATCGCGCCCTACGCCGGCTGCTCCATGGGCGAGTATTTCCGCGATCGCGGTGAAGACGCCCTGATCGTCTACGATGACCTCACCAAGCAGGCCTGGGCCTACCGCCAGGTGTCGCTGCTGCTGCGCCGTCCGCCGGGACGCGAGGCCTATCCCGGTGATGTGTTCTACCTGCACTCGCGCCTGCTGGAGCGCGCCGCGCGCGTCAACGAGGCCTTTGTCGAGAAACACACCAACGGCGAGGTCAAGGGCAAGACCGGCTCGCTCACCGCACTGCCGATCATCGAAACCCAGGGTGGCGACGTCTCGGCCTTCGTACCGACCAATGTCATCTCCATCACCGATGGCCAGATCTTCCTCGAGTCGGACCTGTTCAACGCCGGCATCCGCCCGGCGATCAACGCCGGCCTGTCGGTCTCCCGCGTGGGCGGTGCCGCGCAGACCAAGATCATCAAGAAGCTGGGCGGCGGTGTGCGCCTGGCCCTGGCCCAGTACCGTGAGCTGGCGGCTTTCTCGCAGTTCGCTTCGGACCTCGACGAAGCCACCCGCAAGCAGCTGGAGCGCGGCCAGCGCGTCACCGAGCTGATGAAGCAGCCGCAGTACACGCCGCTGTCGGTGGCCGAGATGGCGATTTCCCTGTATGCCGCCAACGAAGGCTATCTGGACGATGTCGAGGTCAACAAGATCGTCGATTTCGAGGCCGCGCTGCACGATCATGTGAAATCCAGGTTCCCGCAGCTGCTCGACACGATCAATGCTACCGGCGACTACAACGACGAGATCGCTTCCGAGCTGAAAAAGGCCATCGAGGACTTCAAGTCCAACGGCGTTTACTGAGCAATGAACCGGACCAGCGGCGAGAGAAGAGACTATGGCAGGCGCTAAAGAGATACGCGGCAAGATCAAGAGTGTCCAGAACACGGCCAAGATCACCAAGGCGATGGAAATGGTCGCGGCCAGCAAGATGCGCCGTGCCCAGGACCGGATGGAAGCCGCACGCCCCTATGCCGACAAGATCAAGGCGGTGGTCGGGCATCTGGCCAATGCCCATCCGGAATACCGGCATCCGTTCCTGGTCGAGCGACCGGCGAAACGGGTTGGTCTGATCGTCATCACCACCGATCGCGGTCTATGCGGCGGGCTCAACATCAACCTGTTCAAGCGGGTGCTCAACCGCCTCTCCGACTGGCAGGACAACACCATCGCCTTCGATGTGGTCACCTTCGGCGGCAAGGGGCTGGGCTTTTTCAAGCGCCTCGGCGCCAACATCGTGGCCGAAGCGAGCCATCTGGGCGATCGGCCGGAGATCAACGACATCATCGGCCCGGTGCAGGTGCTGCTCAAGGCCTACGAGGCCGGCGAGATCGACGAGATCCACCTCGCCTACAACGACTTCGTCAATACCATGACCCAGCAGCCGGAGATCACCCGACTGGTACCGGTCGAGCCGGCCGAGGACGACGAGCTCAAGCACTACTGGGACTACATCTACGAGCCGGACGCGAAGGAGGTTCTCGATGGGCTGCTCAACCGTTACATCGAGTCACTGGTGTACAAGGCCGTGGTGGAGAATGTGGCCTGCGAGATGGCGGCACGGATGATCGCGATGAAGAGCGCCACCGACAATGCCGGCGAGCTCATCAAGGAACTCCAGTTGATCTACAACAAGGAGCGCCAGGCCGCGATCACCCAGGAGATCAGCGAAATCGTCAGTGGCGCGGCCGCGGTGTGACCGCCGGCGCGTCTTCAAGAATCCAAGCAAGACACTTTTAGTTTAAGAGGAATCGAACATGAGTACTGGAACCATCGTGGAAGTAATCGGCGCCGTCGTCGATGTGGAATTTCCTCGTGACTCTGTACCCAAGGTCCACGACGCACTGAAGATCACCGATGCCGATGATCTGACGCTTGAGGTACAGCAGCAACTGGGCGATGGCGTGGTACGCACCATCGCCATGGGTCCTTCCGAGGGCCTGCGCCGCGGCCTTTCCGTGGTCAATACCGGTACTCCGATTCAGGTGCCCGTGGGCCAGAAGACGCTGGGGCGCATCATGAATGTGCTGGGCGAGCCGGTGGATGAAGCCGGTCCGATCGGTGCCGACGAAACCTGGCCCATCCACCGCAAGCCGCCGGCCTACGACGAGCAGTCCACCCAGACCGAGATCCTCGAGACCGGCATCAAGGTCATCGACCTGATCATGCCCATCGCCAAGGGCGGCAAGGTCGGCCTGTTCGGCGGCGCCGGCGTGGGCAAGACGGTGACGCTGATGGAGCTGATCCGCAACATCGCGGTCGAGCACTCCGGTTTTTCGGTCTTCGCCGGTGTCGGTGAACGGACCCGGGAGGGCAACGACTTCTACCACGAGATGCAGGAAGGTGGCGTACTCGACAAGGTGGCCCTGGTCTATGGCCAGATGAACGAGCCGCCCGGCAACCGCCTGCGCGTGGCGCTGACCGGCCTCACCATGGCCGAATACTTCCGCGACGAGGGCCGTGATGTACTGATGTTCATCGACAACATCTACCGCTACACGCTGGCAGGCACCGAGGTGTCCGCGCTGCTCGGCCGCATGCCGTCGGCGGTGGGCTACCAGCCGACCCTGGCCGAGGAGATGGGCGCCCTGCAGGAGCGCATCACGTCCACCAAGACCGGTTCCATCACCTCCTTCCAGGCGGTCTATGTGCCGGCGGACGACCTCACCGACCCGTCCCCGGCGACGACCTTCGCTCACCTCGACGCGACCCTGGTGCTGTCCCGCCAGATCGCCGAACTGGGCATCTACCCGGCGGTGGACCCGCTGGATTCCACCTCGCGGATCCTCGACCCCAATGTGGTCGGCCACGAGCACTACGACACCGCACGGGCGGTTCAGGGCACGCTGCAGCGCTACAAGGAGCTGAAGGACATCATCGCCATTCTCGGCATGGATGAGCTGTCCGAGGAAGACAAGCAGGTGGTGGCCCGCGCGCGCAAGATCCAGCGCTATCTGTCACAGCCCTTCTTCGTGGCCGAGGTGTTCACCGGCGCTCCGGGCAAGTACGTCAGCCTCAAGGACACCATCGCCGGCTTCAAGGCCATCGTCGAGGGCGACATGGACGAGTACCCGGAACAGGCTTTCTACATGGTCGGCAGCATCGACGAAGTCGCCGAGCGCGCCAAGCAACTGTAAAGCGGAGAGCCTCTGATGGCCATGACCATTCATGTCGATATCGTCAGTGCGGAGGAAGCAATCTACTCCGGGCCGGCGGAAATGGTGTTTGCGCCGGCGGTGATGGGCGAGATCGGCATCGCGCCGCGGCACACGCCGCTGATCTCCCCGCTCAAGCCGGGTGAAGTGCGCCTCGACCTGGGCGGCGGCAAGGAAGAGTTCTTCTTCATCTCCGGCGGCATCATCGAGGTGCAGCCCCATGTGGTGACCGTGCTCTCCGATACCGCGATCCGCGCCAAGGATCTGGACGAGGCGGCCGCGATGGAGGCCAAGAAACGTGCCGAGGCGGCGCTGGAAGGCCAGCGCAGCGATCTGGAGATCGCCAAGGCCAAGGCCGAACTGGCGGCCGCCGCGGCGCAGCTGGCGGCGATCAAGAAGCTCAAGGTCAAGGGCTGACGCAAATCAGTTCACAATTCCTTCGATCAAGGGGAGCTTCGGCTCCCTTTTTTTGTATCATGCGGGCATCGACGGCGCGGGAAGCGCCGAAGCCACCAATGAGAGACCACAGATGCCCCTGAGTATCGTCATCCTCGCTGCCGGCAAGGGCAGCCGCATGAAGTCGCGCCGACCCAAGGTGATCCACCCGCTGGCCGGCAAGCCCCTGCTGCAGCATGTCATCGACACCACGCGCCAGCTCGCACCGCAACAGACGGTGATCGTGGTTGGCCACGAGGCCGATCAGGTACGGCAGGCGCTGGCCGGTCAGGACTGTGATTTCGTCGAACAGCTGGAGCAGCTGGGCACCGGGCATGCGGTGCAGCAGGCCCTGAAGGCGGTGACGCCGGGTAACGACCTGCTGGTGCTCTATGGCGATGTGCCGCTGATCCGCGCCGAAACCCTGCTGCACCTGCAGCAACAGTTCGAGGAGCACGGCAGCAGCGTCTGCCTGCTCAGCTTCGTCGCCGACGATCCGACCGGCTATGGCCGCATCGTCCGTGACGAGACCGGCAGCGTGATCGCCATCGTCGAAGAGAAGGATGCCGATGCCGAGACCCGCGCCATCCGCGAGTCCAATTCCGGTATCCTGATGCTGCGCGGTGGCGATGCCGCCGATCTGCTCGGTCGTCTCGACAACGACAACGCCCAGGGCGAGTACTATCTGACCGACACCGTCAAGCACGCGGTAGCGACCCAGCGTCCGGTGCATGCGGTGATCTGCGAAGACGAAGACGAGCTGCTCGGAGTCAACAATCAGCGACAGCTGGCAGGTCTGGAAGCGATACTGCGCGCGCGACGCGCCGAAGCGCTGATGGATCGAGGCGTCAAGCTGGTGGACCCGGGGCGGATCGACATCCGTGGGGAAGTGGCGGTTGGCAGCGATGTGGAAATCGACATCAACTGCGTGCTCGAAGGCGAGGTGGAACTGGGCGACGGCGTGCGTATCGGACCCGGCTGCGTGCTCAGCAACTGCCGCATCGGTGCCGGCACGACCCTGCTGGCCCATTGCGTGGTCGAGGAGGCTGAACTGGGTGCGTCCAATACCGTCGGGCCCTTCGCGCGCATTCGGCCGGGTACCGAAACGGCATCGGACGTCAAGGTGGGCAATTTCGTCGAGATCAAGAAATCGCACATCGGTGTCGGCAGCAAGATCAACCATCTGGCCTATGTCGGCGACACCGAGATGGGCGCGCGGGTCAATGTCGGTGCCGGCGCCATCACCTGCAATTACGATGGTGCCTACAAACACCGCACGGTGATTGGCGACGACGTGTTCGTCGGCTCCGATGTGCAGCTGGTGGCTCCGGTGGAGATCGGCGCCGGTGCCACCATCGGCGCCGGTGCCACCATCACCAGGGACGCGCCCGCCGGGGAACTGACCCTGTCGCGCGCGAAACAGATCACCATTCCCGGCTGGAAACGGCCGAGCAAGAACTGAGGATACAGCATCATGTGTGGAATCGTTGGCGCGGTCGCGCAACGGAATGTCAGCTCGATCCTGATCGAAGGACTGCGCCGCCTCGAATACCGCGGCTATGATTCGGCCGGACTGGCGGTCATCGACGGTGGCGAGCTGCAACGCTACCGCGCGCTGGGCAAGGTACAGCAGCTTGCCGACCGGGTGCCGGACGGGCAGGCGGGCTTTACCGGCATCGCCCACACCCGCTGGGCCACCCACGGCGAGCCTTCCGAGCGCAATGCCCACCCGCACCGCTCCAGCCGCATCGCGGTGGTGCACAACGGCATCATCGAAAACCATCAGCAGCTCCGTGAGGAACTGATTGCCGAAGGCTATGAATTCACCTCGCAGACCGATACCGAGGTGGTCGCGCATCTGGTGGAAAGTCTTTACCGTGACGACCTGTTCGCCGCCGTCCGTGAAGCGGTATCCCGGCTGGAAGGGGCCTATGCGCTGGCGATCATGGCGGTGGATCAGCCGGACACGCTGGTGACCTGCCGGCGCGGCAGCCCGCTGGTGCTGGGGCTGGGCTTCGAGGAGCATTTCGTGGCTTCCGATGTGTCGGCGCTGCTGCCGGTCACTTCGCGTTTCATCTTTCTGCAGGAAGGCGACTTTGCGGTACTGCGCGGCAAGGAGTACTTCCTCTACGACAGCGAGGGCGCGCCCAAGGAACTGGAGGTCACGGTTTCCGAACTGACCAGTGACTCCGTCAACAAGGGGACATTCCGTCATTTCATGCTCAAGGAAATCCACGAGCAGTCCAGCGCCATCGCCGATTGCCTGGAAGGCCGCATCACCGATCGTGATGTGCTGCCCGCCATCTTTGGCCCGGAAGCGGAGACCCTGTTCGAACAGGTCGAGCACATCCAGATCGTTGCCTGCGGCACCAGTTACCACGCCGGCCTGGTGGCCCGCTACTGGCTGGAGGATCTGGTCGGCATTCCCTGCCAGGTGGAAGTGGCCAGCGAATTTCGCTACCGCCGCGTGGCGACCCCGCCCAACACCCTGTTCGTAACCCTGTCGCAGTCGGGTGAAACCGCCGACACCCTGGCCGCGCTGCGCGACATCAAGGAGAAGGGATATGTCGGCAGCCTGGCCATCTGCAATGTGCCGGAAAGCTCACTGGTACGGGAGTCGGATCTGGTGCTGATGACCCGGGCCGGTCCCGAGATCGGCGTGGCCTCGACCAAGGCCTTCACCACTCAGCTGGTGGCGCTGATGCTGATGGTGCTGACCCTGGGCAAGAAAAAGGGCATGGACCCGGCGAAGATCGCCGCCATCGTCGAGGAACTCAACGAACTGCCGCGACGCGTCGAGAAACTGCTGAAACTGGACGCACGGATCGAAACCCTGGCGGAGGATTTCATCGACAAGCACGATGCGCTGTTCCTCGGCCGTGGCGAGCACTATCCGATCGCCATGGAAGGCGCGTTGAAGCTCAAGGAAATCTCCTACATCCATGCCGAAGCCTACCCGGCCGGCGAACTCAAGCACGGCCCGCTGGCACTGGTGGATGCGGACATGCCCATCGTCGTTGTCATGCCCAACGACGAATTGCTGGAAAAGCTGCATTCCAACATGGAAGAGGTCAAGGCCCGCGGCGGTCAGCTGTATGTCTTCGCCCACGAGGGCGTCGGTATCGCCGACAGCTACGGCGACAAGGTGGTGTCCATGCCCTGCAGCGCCGATCGCACCACGCCGATCCTCTCCACCATCCCGCTGCAACTGCTCAGCTACCATGTAGCGGTGCAGCGTGGCACCGATGTCGACCAGCCGCGCAACCTCGCCAAGTCGGTGACCGTTGAATGAAGCGGGCCGGGTTGCGGCCGGGTGCTTGATCAGGCCGCGTGAAACCCGGATCATCGCGGTTCGCTCAATGACAGGAATGCACTGATGTCTTCGGATACCCATTCAGGCCGTCAATGGCTGTGGCTGCTGATCGGCGGCCTGACGCTGGTCGCCGCCGGCAATGTTCTGGTCCCCGACGAGGGCTGGCTGCAGGCGATCCTGCTCGGCGTTGGCGGCCTGATGGTGGTGTTCGCCTCGTCGGAGATGATGATCAAGGCGGTGGACGGCTATGCGCGGCGCAAGAAGATGAACGCCTTCGTTGCCGGCACCATGGCCGGACTGTCGAGCAACATACCGGAGCTGGTGATGCTGGCCTTTGTGCTTCTGGCCACGCCGCGGATCGGCTTTATCGTCACGGTGCTGACCCTGCATGTCGGTGCGGCCGCCTTCGGCCTCTACTGCGGCGCCCTGCCGCGCGATGTGGAAGGCAATGCCCAGATGCCCAGGCCGCTGGTCGGCTTGAGCACGGACCTCTACGCGGCCGCCGCCGGGGTGTTCTTCAGCCTGGGCGTGATCATGCTGCTGATGAAGGCCTTTGCGGTGCGCGAGGGCACGGCCGCGCTGAATGTGACCGACCTGTATGTGTTCGGGGTGATCCTGCTGGCCATCCAGGCGGTGGCGGTGACCCGTCTGGTCAAACGCTTCTCCGGTGAACATGTGCCGGCGTCGGCAGAGGATGTGCCGGTCGGCGATGAGGAAACCCGGCTCATGGCCTGGGGTACGATTGCCGCCTTCGGACTGGCCGGGCTGGTCGTGTCCGTGATCGGCGGGCACGCCGTGGGCGAGTTCGCCGGCATACTGGTGCACAAGCTGGAGCAGGCCGGCTACTCGGAGATGTTTGGCGCGATCATTCTGAGCCTGTTCTCGGCCTCTGGCGCCTTCATCATGATCGGTACGGCTCATCTGCAGAAGAAATACAGCATTGCCATGGCCAATGCTTCCGGCGCCATCACCCAGGTGCCGTTCCTGGTATTGCCAATCGCAATGATTCTGCTGGCGGCCTTCACCCAGAGCGGCCTGATTCCGGCCATCGACGGTACGGCAGGTGTGATACCCATCGACATCCATACCACCAGCGCCATTCTGCTGGGCTTCCCGTCGATGCTGGTGTTGTGGAAGGCGGTGCAGGACGACGGCAAGGTGAACTGGGTGGAAACCAGCACCATGGTCGGCATCTTCCTGCTGGTCATCTACCTGCTGGTGGCCCACGGCTGAGCGTCTTGCCCATGCCCTTCCGGCAAGTGTCACGGAGCTTGCCTCGATGGGGCAGGCGGGTTTATCGTGGCGTGCTAACGCCAGCCCTGCCGGCTCGGCCGCAGCCCCGAACGAGCGGAACCATGACCGAAGTATCCAACGAAAACCGTTTTGCCCGCCGTCTGGACGGGCGTTTCGAAGGCATCCTGCGCTGGCAGGATCTGGATGCCCTGTGGGCGCGTATCCGTGACAGCGACCGGCCCTGGTATTTCTATCAGGTGGGCAGCGCCCTGCCGGATCAGGCGATAGAGGGCAATTCCCTGAATGAGGCCCTGGCCGAACTGGATGCGCTGCTGCACCAGGACCATGATCACGACTACTGCGGTATCGTGTATGCCGATGATCCGGCGCGGCCGACCCTGGTCAAGGTGTATGACCCCAACAACCTCGGCTCATCCTGCGGCAGCAGCGGACAGCGGATCCCGCCGCGCTGGATCCTCAGCCTGGAAGCGCCCGAGGAAGTGGTTGACGAGGCACCGATGCCCGGCAATCGCCGCCGCTGGTGGCAGAAGCTGTTCGGGTGAAGCGATGAATTGCGTGGTCGACGCCTGGCAGCAGCACGAGGCCGAATTGCGCGGCTTCATACGCCAGCAGGTCGGAGATGCGGCCTTGGCCGAGGATCTGCTGCAGGATGTATTCGTCAAGGCTGTGGCCCAGGGCAGCCGGTTCTGTACGCTGGAGAATGTACGGGCCTGGCTGTTTCGCGTGACCCGCAACCGCATTGTCGATTGGCGGCGCAGTCAGCGTGCCCATGATCCGGTTACGGAGCAGATCGCACAGCCCGAGGCGTACGAGGAGCCGGTGGTGAGCCTCTCCCAGTGTCTGCCCAGGGCGTTGGAGCGGCTGTCTCCCGCCGATCGGGAGATCCTCGAGCAGTGCGACCTCGAAGGGCTGCCACAGGCCGAGTATGCGGCCCGGCACGGACTCAGCCTTCCCGCCGCCAAATCACGCATCCAGCGGGCGCGCCGTCGCCTCAAGTCCGAGCTGGATCGTGCCTGTCATGTGAAACTCGACGAACAGGGTCGGGTGTGCTGTTTCAAGACGTCTTGCTGATGCTCGGCGAGGTGCATCCTTTTGCCCACTGATCCGTCTTCCCGGGTAACACACATTTTCCATGGGAAGCACAGATGAACGAAATCAGTATCCGGAGCGACGCCGCAGGCACGCAGCAAAACGATGACCCGCGCCAGTTGACGAGCTGGCTGATTCGTATAGCCGTGGCGGTGCCGCTGTGGTTCTGGGTCTATGGGCAGCTCGATGGCTGGTCCAATTGGCTGGTGGAATGGATGGGGCTGAGCCGTGATACCCGGCTCGGCGAGTCCCTGCACTTCTTTTTTTACGACATGCCCAAGGTCATGCTGTTGCTGGCCGGAGTGGTTTTCTTCATGGGCATCGTCCAGACCTTTTTCACGCCGGAGCGGACGCGCGCGCTGCTGGCCGGCAAGCGGCTCGGCATCGGCAATACCCTGGCGGCGCTGCTGGGCATTGTCACCCCCTTCTGCTCCTGCTCGGCGGTGCCGCTGTTCATCGGCTTTCTCTCCGCCGGCGTGCCGCTGGGCGTGACCTTTTCCTTCCTGATCTCGGCACCGATGATCAATGAAATCGCGTTGATCCTGCTGTTCGGCCTGTTCGGCTGGAAAGTGGCCGCCCTGTATGTGGTCACCGGTCTGGGCATCGCCATCGTGGCCGGTCTGGTGATCGGCAAGCTGGGCATGGAGCGCTATCTCGAAGACTGGGTGCGCAAGATCCAGATGGGCGAAACCCCGCAGGCGTTGAAGGATCATCGCGGCTGGGTCAGCCGATTCCAGGCCGGATGGGCCCATGTGCGCGAGATCGTCGGCAAGGTCTGGCCCTATGTGATGGCCGGTATTGCCATCGGTGCGCTGATTCACGGCTTCGTGCCACAGGATTTCATGGCCTCGATCATGGGCCGCGATGCCTGGTGGTCGGTGCCGGCGGCGGTGGTGCTGGGCGTGCCCATGTACACCAATGCGGCCGGTGTGGTCCCGGTGGTGCAGGCGCTGATCGGCAAGGGCGCGGCGCTGGGTACCACCCTGGCCTTCATGATGAGCGTGATCGCCCTGTCCGCGCCGGAAATGATGATTCTGCGCAAGGTGCTCAAGCCTCGGCTTATCGCGACCTTCGTCGGCGTGGTCGCCAGCGGGATACTGCTGGTCGGCTTCCTGTTCAACGCGGTGCTGGGCTGAGCCGGACCCATTCGGAGCAATGAACATGTCAGATCAACCGGAATTGCATCCGTCCATTGTCGCGCTGGTCTCGCTAGCGGCCAACATCGCGTCCAACCATCCCAAACAGGGCTTGTGTCAGCTGGAGCGCCTGCGAGGGATGGGGGTGCCGCAGCACCAGATCGATGCGGTGGTGGAGATTGCCCGCCACATCCGCGACGAGGCCGGTCAGGCACTGGATCTGCGCTTCGATGAACAGTCCCGGGGCGGCCCGGCCGTCGATGCCTCCGAGGCCAGCGGCGAGGCCTGCTGTACGCCGACGGCAAGCGGACGGTCCTGCTGCTGACGACCCCAATATTCAATCCACAGGAGTAAACTCATGAAGCACATCAAGGTACTGGGCACGGGTTGTGCCAACTGCGAAAGCACCCGCCAGCGCATCGAGGAGGCGGCACGCCGGCTGGGCGTCGAGGTCGAGGTGGAGAAGGTGGAGGATCTGGCCGAGATCATGAGCCACGGCGTGATGTCCACGCCGGGCGTGATCGTGGACGGCACGCTGGTGCATGCCGGCGGCGTGCCGGATACGGTGGCCATCGAAGGCTGGCTCAAGGGCGGCGACAGCCCTTGCTGCAGCGGCAGCGAAAGCGCCGGTTCGGGCTGCTGCGGCTGAGCCTATCCGCGGACCAGGCCTTCCTCGACCTGATCGCGCAGGGCCTGGCCGCCGAGGCGCTCGATCAGGGTGAGGGCGAAATCCATTGCCGTTCCGGGGCCGCGTGAGGTGACCACCGACCCGTCGATTTCCACCGCGGCGCCGGTATTGCGGTAGTCGCCGGGGCTGTCGTTCAGCGCGCCGGGATAACTGGTAAGGGTGCGGCCCTCGACCACACCGGCGGCGACCAGTGCCTTGGGTGCGGCGCAGATGGCGGCCAGAGTGCCGCCGCGCTCGTTCTGACGGCGCAGGATGCGCTGCACGCGCTCATCGTCACGAAGATGGTCCGCGCCGGGCAAGCCTCCGGGCAGCACCACCAGGTCGAAATCCCGGTCTTCCACCGCATCGATGGTGGTGTCGGCCAGGTGGCGGGTGCCGCGGCTGGCCTCGATCGGCCCATCGTGCAGCCCGGCGGTGACGACCTCGAAGCCGGCACGGCGCAACAGGTCAATGACCGTTATGGCCTCGAGTTCTTCGAAGCCATCGGCAAGCGGGACAAGTACTGTCTTGGCCATTTCGTTTTCTCCGGTGTCATCAGCTGGATCAGTTCGGATAGCGTAACCATGCGGAAGTCCCGCTGCAACGGGGGCAGGGCCTGTTGCAGATAGTCCAGGGTGGACGGATGGGGGTGGGCGATGGCCACCGCCCAGCCGCGTTTGCGCGCCTTTCGGGTCCAGCGGCGAATCTGGGCGGCGATGGCCTCGGGTTGCGGTTCATTGTCGAGGAAGACATCGCGCTGCAGCGCCGGCAGACCGGTGAGCAGCGCCTGCAGGTAGGCCTGGCTGCGGCCGGTGGTTTTGCTGTCGAGAAAATACAGGGCAGGGTTGCGCCGGCGGATGGTTTCCATCACCGGACGCATGATGTAGCCCTCGGCGGTGAGGAGGCTGCCCATGTGGTTGTTGATGCCGCGTACCTGCGGCAGGCGGTCGAGCATGCGCTGCACGCCGGCAGTGAGCTGACCCTCGTCCATCCCGTCGTTGAGGGTTGAAGGCTCCAGCGCCAGGCTGCTGGACGATTGCATGGGCATGTGCAGCAGCAGTTCGCGGTTCATGCGTTCGCCCAGTTTCGCGATGCGCCGGTCGTAGAGGGTGTCGGGAATGATCGCGTAGCTGATGGCGCCCGGCAGTTGCAGGGCCTGACGCGCCTGGTTGAAGGAATAACCCAGATCGTCGATGACCAGCGCCAGCAGTGGCCGGTTGTCGGGTGCCGCCGCCTGACCCGGCCCGCCGAGGGCCAGGAGCAGGGCGGCGATCAGCAGGCGGGCCATGATCCGCTGGCGGTCAGGGATTGAGCAGGCGGGCGATGGACAGACCCTTGAGCAGGGTCAGCGCTTCGTAGAGCTGGTAGTCCTTCTTCGACAGCTGTTCCTCGATGCGGTCGATCTCTTCGGCCTTTTTCTTGTCGGCCTGTTCTCGGGTCTCGGCCGTGTTTTCCGCATCATCGCCGTTGGGGTTGGACAGGTGGCGTTCCAGGTCTTTCTCCTTCAGGGCCTTGGGACCGGATGTGTCGATTTCGGCCAGCTTGAGGGCGCGCAGCTTGATGTCGGGCTCGATGCCCTGGGCCTGTATCGAGCGGCCGCTGGGCGTGAAGTAGCGCGCGGTGGTCAGCTTGACGGCGCCGCCGTTGCGCAATTCCTGGATGGTCTGTACCGAGCCCTTGCCGAAGGTCTTGCGGCCCATGATGATGGCGCGGCGATGGTCCTGCAGGGCGCCGGCGACGATCTCGGAGGCGGAGGCGGAGCCGCCGTTGACCAGCACCACCAGCGGCAGGCCGTTGAGGGCGTCACCGGGGGTGGCGGTGTACTTCATGTCGGAGTCGGGAATGCGGCCTTCGGTATAGACGATCAGACCGTCGTCGAGGAAGGCGTCGGAGACGCCGACCGCGCCGTTGAGCACGCCCCCCGGATTGTTGCGCAGATCCAGCACCAGACCCTTGAGGTCTTCCTTGTCCTGCAGTTCACTGATCGCCTTGAGCAGGTCGGTGGTGGTGCGGGACTGGAAGCTGGAGATGCGTACATAACCGTAACCCGGCTCCAGCACGCGGCTCTTGACGCTCTTGGTGCGGATGATCTCGCGGGTGATGGTCAGCTCGAGGGTTTCCGCCTCGCCCTCGCGGACGATGGTGAGCTTGATGTCGGTGCCCGGCTTGCCGCGCATCAACTTGACCGCGTCATTGAGGGTCAGGCCCTTGACCGGCTTGTCATCGATACGCACGATCAGGTCGCCTGCCTGGATGCCGGCGCGCGCCGCCGGGGTATCGTCGATCGGCGCGACCACCTTGACCAGGCCGCCTTCCATCGTCACCTCTATGCCGAGACCGCCGAACTGGCCGGTGGTGCCGATGCGCAGTTCCTTGAATTCGTCGGGGCTGAGGTAGGCGGAGTGGGGATCGAGGCCGGACAGCATGCCGCGGATGCCGTCTTCGAGCAGCTTCTTGTCTTCCACCGGCTCGACATAGTCCTGCTTGATGCGCGACATGACGTCGGTAAAGGTCTGCAGCTCCTCGTAGGGGATGCTGCGGGCCTGTTCGTCCTTCAGCGCGAACACGCTGTGACCGATGGCCAGGGTCAGGCCGATCAGCATGCCGGTGATGAACAGGGTGGATGATCTCAGATGCGTGGGCATGTAATTCTCCTTGTCATATCAGTGGGCCATTGTAGCCCAAACGGATGATTTTGACCGCTTTCGGCGGCGATTGTTCGATACGGTCTCAGGGCAGGCTGCGGAACCAGTTCTTGCTGCTGGCCCAACGGGCCGGATTCAGCGGCTTGCCCTTGCGCCGGATCTCGAAATACAGGGCCGGCGAGCTGCGTCCGCCGCTGTCGCCGATGCTGCCGATGATCTCGCCCGGCTCGACCCATTCCCCGGTCTGCTTGAACAACGCCTCATTGTGGCCGTAGAGCGAGAGGTAGCCGTCGCCATGGTCGAGAATGATCAGGTTGCCATAGCCCCGCAGCCAGTCGGCGAAGGCGACCCGGCCACGGGCGATGGCGCGTACATTGTTGCCGGCCGGCGCTTCGATCATCACCCCCTGCCAGCGCAGGCTGGACGGTGGCTTGCGCTTGCCGAACAGCTTGCGCACCCGGCCCTTGACCGGCCAGGAGAGCTTGCCGCGCAGCTTGGCGAATTTCTGTTGAGGGCGGGTTTCCGCCGGAGACCGTTCCAGCAGCCGGCCGAGGGAATCGATCAGCTGGCGAAGGTTGCGGGCGTTCTCCTCCAGCTGCGCCAGCTTGCGTCCCTTGCGGCCGAGCTCCTTGTCCAGTTCGGCCAGGATCCGCTGCCGCTCGCTGCGGTCGCGGTCCAGCCGCGCCTTCTGCCTGCGCTGGCGTTCCAGCGTCTGCTCCAGGGCCTGCCGGGCCTCGAGCACGCGCTGCTCGTGGGCAGCCAGTTGCTCGAAATCGGCCCGTGATGCGTCGAGCAGCCGCTGCCGCTGACGACCAAGATAGCGGTAGTAGGTAAGGTTGCGCTGCAGCCGCGACGGATCCTGCTGCGAGAACAGCAGACGCAGCGGTTCATTGGGACCCTGGCGGTAGGCGTCACGCAGCTGCTCAGCCAGTTGCCGACGGTGGGTTTCCATGCGCTGTTCCAGCGCCTGCTGCTGGTCGCGCAAGCGCGCGAGCTTGCGCTGCTGCTTGCGGATGCGGTTGCGGGTGTCGCGCATCTCGCGGGCGAGGTCGGCGATCCGTTTCTCGATCCGGCGCAGCTTGCGGGTCTGGGCCGACTTGCTGTTCTGGCGCTGTTCCATCTCCCTGCGCAGGCCGTCGATGCGCTGGATCAGCTGTTTGAGCTCGTGCTCCTTGCGCGCGCGTTCGTTGCTCGCCGCCAGTGCCGGCTGGCACAGGAAAAGGACGATCAGGAGCAGTGGAAAAAGGCGCATGGAGCGGGTCTGCGGGCAGGTGAAATCGGTAGACGCGGCGGTGGACGGCCGCAGCCGGATCATACTCAAATCGGCCTGCCAAGGCGACCCGGAGGAATGTGAAGGGTTTCAATACGAAACGGCTTCAGCTTGCTAGACAAAGCAAAATGATTGCACCATAATGGTTGCCTAATATAAGTAATTGATTAAATAGTGACAATGAAGCTCGATAGCGTACTCCCCGGCGAAACGCCGCAGCTGCTGACCCGCGAAGAGGACATCGAACGCGCCTCCCGCTCGCTGAAGGCGATGTCGCATCCGCTGCGTCTGAAGATCCTCTGCACCCTGGGCGACCAGGAAGTCAGCGTGCAGGGCATCGTCGAAAGTGTCGGCACCTCGCAGAGCAATATCTCCCAGCACCTGGCCATTCTTCGCGACAAGGGCATCCTGTCCTCGCGCAAGGACGCCAACCGTGTCTACTACCGGGTCGGTGACGCCCGCACGCTGCGCCTGATCAGCATGATGCAAGAAGTTTTCTGCACCAACTGATGCTGTCGCAGATCCTCGAGTTCATTTCCAACCATGCGTTGCTGTCGCTGGCCTTCGTGCTGGCGCTGGCGGCCGTGCTGTTCAACGAATACCGTAACCTGACCGCCGGCTTCAAGGCGGTCGGGCCGCTGATCGCCACCCGCATCATCAATGACCAGGATCCGCTGATCCTCGATGTGCGCGAGACTTCGGAGATCAAGGACGGCATCATCACCGATGCCCTGCACATTCCGCTGGGTGAACTGCCGAAACGGATGGCGGAACTGGAGGTTCACCGCCAGCGTCCGGTGCTCGTCTACTGCCGCAGCGGCAGCCGCTCGGCCAGCGCCGCCCGGCGCCTGCGCCGGGCCGGTTTCGAAACCGTCTACAACCTGGCCGGCGGCATCATGGCCTGGGTCGATCAGCATCTGCCGGTGGTTCGCCCCGGCGGCCGCAAAAACAAGCGCAAGAAGAAATAGCCATGCCCGAGATCGTCATCTACTGCAGTGCCTTCTGCCCCTATTGCAACTGGGCCAAACGCTTGCTCGATTCCAAGAACGCCAGCTACACCGAAATTCGCATCGATCAGGTCGAAGGCGCCCGCGACGAGATGCTGCAGCGCAGCAACGGCCGGATGACGGTACCGCAGATCTTTATCGGCGACCTCCATGTCGGCGGCTTCGACGACCTGCAGGCGATGGACCGTGCCGGCAAGCTGGACCCGTTGCTGGCGGGCTGACAGCGTTTGGCGGTTTCTGGTACCCTTGGCGCGTTTCGGCGCCGTTGCGGCGCCTCCGTGAATCATCAACCCGACGCAGGTAACCATGACCGACCAAGCCGCCCCCGAAAACCAGTTCTCCATCCAGAAGCTCTACATCAAGGATGTCTCCTTCGAGTCACCGGATACCCCGTCGGTCTTCGCCTTCGACAGCTGGGAGCCGCAGATCGAGCTGAACCTCAACAATGCCAGCAAGCAGGTCACCGAAGGCGTCTACGAGGTGATCATGAGCATCACCGCCACGGTCAAGAACAACGACAAGACGGCCTTCCTGGTCGAGGTCCAGCAGGCCGGGCTGTTCAACATCAGCGGATTCAACGAGCAGGACACCCGCTACATCCTCGGTGCCCAGTGCATGAACATCCTGTTCCCCTATGCGCGTGAAGTGGTTTCCGACCTCACCAACCGCGGCGGATTCCCGCCGTTGCTGCTCAACCCGGTCAATTTCGATGCGCTCTATGCCCAAGCGATGCAGAAACAGCAGGCCGAAGCGGGTGCCGAGGGCGACGAGTCGCAGACCCAGCACTGAGCGGCATGAGCCGGCGCGAAACCATCGCGGTACTCGGCGCCGGGTCCTGGGGTACGGCGCTGGCCCTGCAGCTGGCCCGCAACGGCCATGCGGTACGCCTGTGGGGACATGAACCCGGACACATCGAACGCTTGCGCCGCGAGCGTGAAAACCGCGCCTTTCTGCCCGGCATCGCACTGCCCGAGGCCATCGAGCCGATCGCCGACCTGGGCGCGGCCGTGGACGGTTTGCGGCATCTGCTGATCGTCATCCCGAGCAAGGCCTATCGCGACTTCCTGCGTCGGCTCAAGCCGCTGATCGATGAGCGGGTGCGGGTCTTCTGGGCCAGCAAGGGCTTCGAGATCGAGACCGGAAAGTTTCTTCATGAACTGGTGGAGGAAGAGCTGGGCAGCAGCTGTTACGGCGTCATCTCCGGCCCCACTTTTGCTACCGAGGTGGCGCGTGGCTTGCCGTCCTCGGTGACCTGCGCCGGCAACCGCGCCGACGCCACCCGCTCCTTCGCCGAACTGCTGCACGGCGGTCATTTTCGCTGTTACACCTCGGACGACATCATCGGTGTCGAGATAGGCGGCGCGTTGAAGAATGTCCTCGCCATCGCCGTCGGTGCCGCCGATGGCCTCGGCTTCGGCGCCAATACCCGCGCCGCGCTGATCACCCGAGGGCTGGCCGAGGTGATGCGTTTCGGTGCCGCTTTCGGCGCCCGCGAGAAAACGCTGATGGGGCTGTCCGGTCTGGGTGACCTGATCCTCACCTGCACCGATGACCAGAGCCGCAACCGCCGCTTCGGGCTGGCCATCGGTCGCGGCCTGGGGATTGAGCAGGCGATCGAGGACATTGGCCAGACCGTCGAAGGCTATCGCGCGGCGCGGGCCGTCTATGAGATGGCCGGCAACAAGGCTGTGCAGATCCCGATCATGGAGCAGGTCTACAAGGTGCTCTACGAGGACAAGTCGCCGGCCGAGGCGGTCAGCGATCTCGAAGGTCGGGATCTGAAATCCGAATCCTGATGCGTCACAGGCCTCCCGCAAAACCCTGCTGGCGCCAGGCCTCATACACCACCACCGCCACGCAGTTGGACAGGTTCATGCTGCGCGAGCGAGGCTGCATTGGCAGCCGAAGCAGGTGGCCTTTGGGCAGGGACTGACGCATTCTTTCGGGCAGGCCACGGGTTTCGGGGCCGAACAGCAGGCCGTCGCCCGGCCGGTAGGTCACCGAGCAGTGATCGGCCCTGCCCCGCGTGCTGTAGCCAAAGATCCGTCGGCAGGGTGCCCGCTGCAACAGGTCCTCGAAATCGCGGTAGCGCTCGACTTCCGCCCATTCCCGGTAATCCAGCCCCGCGCGGCGCAGCCGTTTCTCGTCCATTGAGAACCCCAGCGGTTCGACCAGGTGCAAGCGGCAACCGGTATTGGCGGCCAGGCGGATGATGTTGCCCGTGTTGGGCGGGATCTCGGGTTCGAGCAGAATGATGTGGAACATGAACCGCCTCGTTCAAAAACACTTGAAATATATCTTTTCTCGTCTAGCCTTCCAATAACAACAACGAGTTACGGCTCATTTCTCAAGCACTACATGAGCAGAGTGGCGCAGAGGACGGCATTTCGGGCGCACGGTTTGCGCAATAACGACTATAACAACGGCGAAACCCGGCACAAATGTGAAGATGAATCTGCGCTTCTCCCTGACCGCAGCCAACAGCATCGTTGGCGTCGATTTTCTGCCCACCGGCGTGGCCGTGGCGGAGTTGCCCGCGCGTGGACGCGAGGCTGGCCGTATCCGGCGCTGGGCGTTTCTTCCGGCCAGCGGCGAAGCGGCGCAACAGGAGGCGCTGGGCCAGTGGGTGGAGGAGCATCGGCTGGGCAAGGCACGCTGCCATTGCCTGATGGCGCGTCATGATGTGCAGATCCTGCAACTGGAACGACCGCCAGTGGAAGACGACGAATTGATCGAAGCCGTGAAGTGGAAGATCAAGGATCTGATCGGTTTCGATGTCGATCAGGCGGTGATCGAGGTCTTTGAATTGCCGCCGACACCGAAAAATCCGCGCCAGCAGATCAATGCCATCGTCTCCAGCGAGCCGGTAGTGCGCCGCTACATCGAGCGCATCGCGCACAGCGGTCTCGATCTGCAGGTGCTGGACGTGCAGGAGCTGGTGCTGCGCAACCTGCGCCGGGTGATGGCTTTTGATGAGGGACGATCACTGGCGCTGCTGGATTTTCTCGATCACGACGGTCTGCTGACCCTGTATCACGGTCAGGATCTGCATGTGGCGCGGGATTTCAAGATCGGCCTGCGCGACATCGAAACCGCGGGTGAAGACAGTGAGAGCCTCTATGACCAGGTATTGCTGGAACTGCAGCGGTCGATGGATTATTTCGAATCCACCTACGATCTGCCCCTGCCGCGTCGCCTGCTGATGTTCCCGCAGACCGCCGCCACCGAGCGCATGGCCAAGTACCTGCAGAATTTCGTCGGTTTCGATGTGGATTTCATTGCCCTGCAACGGGTGGGCGGCGAGGCGGCCGCTGATCTCGATCCCCAGCCCTTCCCGGCCTATTGCGCCGCGCTGCGCGGGGTGCAGAAGCCGTGAAGCAGGACATCAATCTCTATCAGGCCCGTTTCCGGCCGCAGCGTCAGTGGCTTTCGGCCCGTCAGCTGGGCGTGTTGCTGCTGGTGCTTGTCGGGGTTCTGCTGCTGCTGACGCTGCACATGTACCGCGCGCGTGATGCGGCGCAGGCTCAGTCCGGGCAACTGAAGCAGCAGCAACAGGCACTGCAGCAGGAACTGGGTGCGCTGCAGCAGCAGCTCGATGCCCGAATGGCGGATGACCGCTGGACCCGGCGCGAGGCCGCCCTCAGGCAATCGGTGAACGACTACCGGACGCTCATCGATCAGGTTGCCGAACGCCGATTTGGCGGCGGAGAGGGCTTCTCCGGTCCACTGGCGGCGCTGACCGAACTCGGCAGTGACCGCGTGTGGCTGGAACGGATCCTGCTGTCGCAGCGGGACATCGAGCTGCAGGGCGCCGCGCTGGATGCGGCCTCGGTGCCCCAATACTTCGAGCGACTCAAGCAATTGCGGGTGTTTGCCGATCATGCCTTCGAGCGCTTCGAGATACGGCGCTCGACCCGTTACGACTGGAAACTGGAATTCATCATGGCCACCCGGGAGCAAAGCAATGACTGAACGCGGCCGCGCACTGATGGGGCGTTTCGATGCGCTGAGCCTGCGCGAACGGGGGTTGATTGCCCTGACGCTGGTGGTGCTGATGCTGTTTCTGTGGTGGGTGCTGGTCTACGAAGCACTGGCCCCCGAAACCGCTCGGCTGCAGCAGGCCAACCGACAACTGAGCGGGGAAATGACCGCGATGCAGGCGGTGCGTGACGGCATCCAGCAGAAGATGGAAGACGGCGTGCACCGTGAAAGTCGGCAACGGGTGGAGGCGCTGCAGCGGGAACTGGATCAACTGCGCCAGCGGCTGGAGCAGGACACCGGGGAACTGGTCTCGCCTCGGCACATGTTTGCGCTGATGCGCCAGATGATCGATGCAGCGCCACGGCTGGAGCTGGTCGAACTGCGCCGCAGCGCCGTCGAACCCCTGATGGAACAGGATCGGAAGGGCACCGGACAAGATGGCCAAAGCACGGGTGAGACGGAAGACCGGCCCGATGCCGGCCCCTCCCTGTACCGGCATGTGATGCAGGTGCGGTTGCGCGGTCGTTATGCCGACATCCTGTCCTGGCTGCAGCAGCTCGAGCGCCTGCCCTGGCAACTGATGTGGAACCGGGTGGAGCTGAAGGCGGGGGATTACCCGTCCATCGAAGTGGCGTTGAGCCTGTCCACGGTCAGCGGCAGCCGCGCCTGGGTGGGGCTGTAGCCGTGCTGCGCGGGTTGCCACTGCTGATACTGCTGTCTGCCGTGCTGCCGGCACAGGCCGCGCTGTCCACGGCCGAAATCCCCGGTGACAGCGCGCGCTCCCGACCGGCCACGGTCATGGACCCGATGCGACCGCCACCCTTCGCATTGCGCCAGTACCGTCTGGAGAAGCAGAAAAAACAGGCGGTCACGGCCGCGCCGAAGCCGAGCCGGAAATCCGCGACCCGATGGGTATTGAATTCGATTCTCTACGCCCCCGGGCGCCAGCGCGCCATCGTCAACGGCCGCCAGCTGGCGGTGGGTGAACGCATCGGCGGCGCCCACCTGGTGGCGATCGAGCGCGACCGGGTACGCCTCAGACTGCAGGACCGCGTCATCACCCTCAAGCTCGGGACCGCGCGACTCGACCTGAAAAAAAACCGAAAACGGTAAACCATCATGACCAAGAGATTGCAGACCCTCCTGCCACCGTTGCTGTTGCTGGCCTTGATGTCGGGCTGTGCCAGCCCGGGAGGCGGCGGCGTCGAACAGACCGGCAGCGCGATCCGCGAGGAACTGGCCGCCAGCCGTATGCCCCCGGCGCCGGCCCCGCAGGATATCCTCGACGAACTGGTGCCGCCGGCACCGCCGATGGACACGGAGGCCGACGATGCGCCGCGTTTCGACATCTCGGTGGCCAATGCGCCGGCCGATGTGTTCTTCATGAGCCTGGTGGCCGATACCGGCATCAACATGGTGGTGCATCCCGAGGTCAGCGGCACCATCAGCCTCGACCTGAAGCAGGTGACCATCGATGAGGTGATGGAACTCGCACGGGAGGTCTACGGCTATGAGTTCCGCCGCAGCGGCAACGGCTACATCGTGTTGCCGGCGCGCATCCAGTCGCGCATCTTCTCGGTCAATTACCTGAATGTGAACCGCAGCGGCCAGTCCAGCATGTCGGTCAACTCCGGGCAGCTGGCCGACAGTGGCAACGGGGATTCGGCCACGGACGACAAGGGCGGCGGCAGGGCGCGCAGCGGCAACAGTGAATCCAGCCGCATCCAGACCCGAAGCCAGGCCGATTTTTGGTCCGGCCTGCGCGCCACGCTGCACTCGATTATCGGCGGCGGTGAAGGGCGTTCGGTGGTGGTGGATCGCCATGCGGGCCTGGTCGTGGTGCGCGCCATGCCCGGCGAACTGCGCGATGTGGAAGCCTATCTGCAGCGCGCCCAGAGCAGCATGCAGCGGCAGGTGATCCTCGAAGCCAAGATCATCGAGGTGCGGCTCAGCGACAGCTTTCAGTCGGGTATCGACTGGGCCGCCCTGTCGCGCAGCGGCGATGAACTGTTTGCCGGGCAGGCCGGCATCATCGACGGCCAGGCCAGCCTCTACGACGCCAATGGCCAGCTGAGCCGTGCCGCGCTGCTCTCCGGTCAGGCCGCAGGCTTCGGCAACCTGTTCGCCATCGGCGGCGCCACCGAGGATTTCGGTGCGCTGATCCGGCTGCTGTCCACACAAGGTGAGGTGCAGGTGTTGTCCAGTCCGCGGATTTCGACACTGAACAACCAGAAGGCGGTGATCAAGGTCGGATCCGATGAATTCTTTGTCACCGACATTTCCTCCACCACCTCGTCGAATGCCTCCTCCACGGTGACGTCTCCGGACATCACCCTGACCCCGTTCTTCTCCGGCATCGCGCTGGATGTCACGCCACAGATCAGCGAGACGGGAGAGGTGATCCTGCACATCCACCCCAGTGTCAGCGAAGTGGTGGACCAGACCAAGAACATCACCGTATCCGGCCAGAGCCAGCAATTGCCGCTGGCCCTGAGCACGGTGCGCGAATCCGATTCGGTGGTGCGCGCGCGCAGCGGCCAGGTGGTGGTCATCGGCGGCCTGATGCAGAACCGCAGTGGCAAGGACGATGCCGCGGTGCCCGGTGTCGGCGATGTGCCGCTGTTCGGTGAGTTGTTCAAGCAGAAGCGCGACAGCAACAGCCGCAGTGAACTGGTGATCCTGCTCAAGCCGCTGGTGGTGGATCGCGACGAGGCATGGAGCGAGTACATCGACGCGACCCGAGGCCGCATCGAGCGGCTGCAACGCGAACGCCGTGGAGTACAACCCTGAGCACACGCCATGTATGAAGCCTATTACGGGTTGCGCGAGAAACCCTTCAGCCTGACACCCGACACCGGATTCTATTTCGACAGCGACAGTCACGGCGCCGCGCTGGAGACGCTGCTGGTGTCGATTCGTGAAGGCGACGGCTTCATCAAGGTGATCGGCGAAGTCGGTACCGGCAAGACGCTGCTGTGCCGCACCCTGCTGCAGCGGCTGGACGACGCGACCTTCGAGACCCTGTATATCCCCAATCCGCACATGAGCCGGGCAGCCTTGCTGCAGGCCGTGGCGGAAGAGCTGGGGCTGAAACCGTCCGATGAGCGTGCAGTGATCGGCACCATCAACCGGCGGCTGCTGGAACTGGCGCGCGAAGGCCGGCGCTGCCTGCTGCTGCTCGACGAAGCCCAGTCGCTGCCGCTGGAGAGCCTGGAGGCGATTCGCCTGCTGTCCAACCTGGAGACCGAGAAATACAAGCTGATCCAGCTGGTGCTGTTCGGCCAGCCGGAACTGGATGCACGGCTGGCCGAGCATGGCATCCGCCAGCTGCGCCAGCGGATCGTGCATGCCTGCCGCATCGGCAGGCTGGATGCACAGAGCCTGCCGGCCTATGTGGAACACCGTCTCCACTGCGCCGGTTACCGCGGGCCACGCCTGTTCCCACCCGAAGTGCTGCGCGAGCTGCAGCGCCTGAGTGGCGGCGTGCCGCGGCTGGTCAACCTGTTGTGCCACAAGGCGCTGCTGCTGGCCTATGGCGCGTCCAGTTTCCGTGTGACCCGCCGCCAGCTACTGCAGGCCGCGGCGGACTGTGAACAGGTTGGGGTGGCGGCATGAGCGTGATCAACAACGCCCTGCGTGATCTCCAGCAACAGCGTCCGTTGCTGCGCGCGGTGGATCCGGATGAACTGCGCGCCCGGCCACCCCGACCGCCGCGGCGCAGACAGCGCACGATCGCCGTTGCTCTGGCCGCACTGCTGCTGGCGCTGCTTGCGGGTTATGGCCTGAGCCGCCCGGAGTTGCCGCCGGTCGCCACTCCTGTGCAGCGGACGCCCGCCGTCGCTCTGGAGCCGTCCCAGATACCGGCTCCGGAGCCGGTCACGGTGGCCGAACTCGACGGCGTGCAGCTGCGCGAACAGGCACAACGGTTGTCACTGGAATTCCATTTTTCCAGGCCCGCCGGCATTGCGCTGGAGCATCAGCAGGGGCACCGATACCGGTTTCGGGTCAGCGGCGCACGCAGCGCCATCGCCGCCCCCTTACTGGAAGACAATGTCTGGCTGGCGGCCCTCTCCCTGCGCCCGGCGGGTGACGATCTGCTGATTGAATTGGAAGCGCGCGAGGGCGTGCGGGTGCTGACCGAGGTCCGCCGTCCGGGGGACGGCGGCCAGCAGTGGCTGTTGAACCTGGAGCACAGGACGATCCCATCAGTGGAAAAAGCGGATTCCTGGCCGCAGGCAGTGACCGACCCCGTGGCGGCGCGCACAGAAACGCGGCCCACGCATGATCCGGTTACGACGGGCAAAAGCCGGCCATCGTCCCCGGCCGATGCAGTGGATGATCCGGTGCCGAAGACCGGGAAGGCGGCACCGCCACCGCGGGTTGAAATCCGCGCTCGCCCGGCGCCCCGTCCACCGGCCGAGCAGCGACGACGCGAGGCCCATGCCCTGTTCCGTGCCGGTGAGTATGCCGCCCTGATCCGCCGCTTTGACGGCGACAGCGGGCAGGACGATCTGCGGGCACTGGCTTACCAGCGGCTGGGGCGGCACGAGCAGGCGCTGAGCCTGTACCGCAGCCTGCTGCAACGCGACGCCACCAATGCACGCTACTGGCTGGGTCTGGGGCTGTCGCTGGAGCAACTGGATCAACCGCAGGCCGCTGCGTCGGCCTACCGCCGGGCGCGCGAGCTGGGTGGCCTGTCGGCACGCCTCCAGGCCTTTGTCAGACAGCGTCTGCGGCAACCGGGACAGCAATCCGGCGCCGATGGTCACGGCGAGGGGAAATGAGATGACCTTTGCAAAGAAAATACGTCTCGGCGATCTGCTGGTTGAAAGCGGCCTGATCACCGAGGAACAGCTGGATCTGGCGCTCAAGGAGCAGAAGAAGCTCGGCCGCAAGCTGGGCAGCACACTGATCGAACTGGGCATGATCGACGAGGACAGCATCCTCAATCTGCTGTCCAGCCAGCTGGGTATTCCGCTGATCGATCTGACCAATTACAGCTTCGACGAACAGGTGGTGCGCCAGCTCTCCGAGAGCATCGCCCGTCGATACCGGGCGATCGTGCTCGAGGACCGCCCGCGCGATTACCTGGTCGGCATGGCCGATCCCACCGATCTGTATGCGCTGGACGAGATTCAGGCCAAATTGCCGAAGCCGGTCAGCCAGGCCATTGTGCGCGAACGCGATCTGTTGCAGGCCTTCGACCGGGTCTACCGCCGCACCGAGGAGATCAGCGCGCTGGCCGAGGAACTGGGGCAGGAGCTGTCGTCCGGTGCCGAGGATCTGCGCGACCTGCTGCAGGCGGAGATGACCGATGCACCGGTGGCCAAGCTGCTGCAATCGATCTTCGAGGATGCAGTGCAGGTGGGCGCATCGGACATCCACATCGAACCGGACAAGGAAGTGATCCGCATTCGCCAGCGCATTGACGGCCTGCTGCACGAGCAGGAAATGAAGGAAATCCAGATCGCGCCGGCGGTGGTGGTGCGACTGAAGCTGATGGCCGGGTTGAATATCTCCGAGAAACGGCTGCCCCAGGATGGCCGCTTCAACATGACCGTCAACGGCCGCGAGATCGATGTGCGCATCTCCACCATGCCGGTACAGTACGGCGAATCGGTGGTCATGCGCCTGCTGGACCAGACCCGGGGTGCGCTGGACATCGAGCAACTGGGCATGCGTGATGAGCTGTTGCACCATTTCCGCAAGCAGATCCACCAGCCCCACGGCATGGTGCTGGTCACCGGCCCCACCGGCTCGGGCAAGACCACCACCCTCTATGCCGCACTGAAGCTGCTCAATCAACCGCAGAACAAGATCATCACCGTCGAGGACCCGGTGGAATACCGCATGGCGCGCATCAACCAGGTGCAGGTGCAGCCAAAGATCGGCCTGAATTTCGCCGCCGTACTGCGTTCCGCGCTGCGTCAGGACCCGGATATTATCATGGTCGGCGAGATGCGCGACAGGGAAACGGTGGAGATCGGCGTCAGTGCCGCGATGACCGGTCATCTGGTGCTGTCCACGCTGCATACCAACGAT